>Ga0070725_10001047_pt1 | contig 16113 bp, 18 predicted proteins | sample tdDd002_FD_69781 | JGI IMG/M metagenome (GOLD analysis project Ga0070725, IMG submission 69781) | Marine sediment microbial communities from the Atlantic coast under amendment with organic carbon and nitrate - tdDd00.2 | ecosystem: Environmental > Aquatic > Marine > Coastal > Sediment | place... | reverse complement strand
GCATCTATATAGATCTTATTAATCAGTGTAGACATATAAGGCAATTGACCGCACTCTATACCTATTTTTCTAAGCAGCTGCTTAATAGCACTTGTAGCAATAACATTGTTAAACTGGATAATCACATCCGATTTATTGAGGTACCACCCAAAATCGAATACTGAATAAGTGTACACGTTGCCCTTTTCTGATTTACTCACCACAATACCAATAATAATGGTTTCGTCGTCCTCATTATCTTTTAACCTGATGATGTCGCCTGTTTCTACTTCTATATCATAGGCCACAAAATCAAAAGTAAGATTTACCCCTAATGTTTCGCCTTGGTATGACCAGACTAAATTTCCAGACCTATTAGAGATATCTAATTCACCACCTGAAGTGATTTTATATAGACTTAAATCCATGTTAGCTTAATACCGGAAACTCTTTAAAACTTAGGGTGTAATTAACATCGTTTACCTGGTCTGAAAGTGGTGTAAACTCTGTTATAGTACATGGCATATTAAGTGTTAATGTATCATGATCAAATATCTTAACTCTAATAGGGATGCCTATATCCATCCATTTGTTTAGGATCCTAACATAATCAGCAGCATCTAATGAGTTCTTTTCCTGAAAGGGGTATTTATTTGATGTCTTAGGGAAGAAACTTGCAATATTTAAGGTGCTAAGTTCGCTTTTCTTGTCAATCAAAATAGTACCATGCTTAAAGGTCTTAAACTCAATAGGTGTTTTTGTCTTACTTGGCCCTATGCCTGGTGGATGTATTGGCAGTGTGATGCTTTCCTCGTTATTATTTATTGAGAGAATAATCATTTTTATCACCTACTTAAAAAGTGGGGCTAATGCCCCACTATGTATTGTCAATCGCCTCTTTGATTTTCTTAGCGACTGTGTTTCCTACGTCGTCGATAAACTTTTCATTACCGATTACGTTGCCTTCTATAGTGATATGGACCACCACATCACCTTTTTTCTCAACTATTTTCTTGCTTTTATCTGCAGGGATAACCCTAGATCCATTAGGTAAATCAATTATCTCGCCACCATGAGCGCCATCGTGTACCTCATGTAAACCGCCTTTTGAGAATGGAGATCCTAAAGCAAGCCTAGGAATTTTGGCAATGTTAAAGCCTACGCTTTTACCGCCTAAATCTCCTCCGAACCAATCAGGTATATCAAAACTGAAGCCATTCACCTTTTCAATTAAGAGATTCATGAGATCAATAACACCGTTTATAGGTGCCTTGGCAATAGCTTCGAAAGTATCAAAGATACCCTTGAAAATATCTCTCACGCCGCCCCATGCTCTCTCCCAATCGCCAGAAAAGACACCGGCCACAAAATCAATTAAGCCCTGGAAGATGGTTTTTACCCCTTCAAATATGCCTTTCCACTTCTCGACCGTATTTTCTATGATGATACCTAATATCGGAAATCTTTCAGATATTTCACTAATAAAGCCTGTAAACTTGCCCCATAGTTCAGACAGTTTAGCTTTGATCACATCCCAATTACGATAAAGCGCTACGCCGGCAGCTATCAAAAGACCAATAGCCACACACAAAAGACCGATAGGATTAGCATTCATAACAACATTAATGGCAAGCTGCGCAATCTTAACGGCAATCATAACCGTCTTAGCCGTGAGCATAATCGCCTTATAAGCTGCAAAAGCCCCAACAATACCATAAATAATAGGTTCAAACTTCTTCCAGTTCTTTATGATGTATTGAGCAAGTTCATAAGCTTTCTTTGCTACTTGGCCTATGATATCTTTTACTTTTGTGAGTACTTCCTTGAAGATATCCAAGAACTTTTTCATCTGATCAGACTTAAAAGCCTTGATCATCCATTTAACGGCTAGTTTTAACCCATCTACAAAAGCTTTCATCTGATCTGATTTGAAAGCCTTCTTTAACCAAGCCCATAACTTCTTGATCTGAGGGACTAACATTTCAGCTGCAGACTCAGCAGCACTAAACATCTTTAAAACTATAGTTTCGATTACTGGTATCTTAGTAGCAAACCAATCAGCAAACTTAGCTTGAAGCGGTAGTATTTTTCGGCCTATGGTTTCTTTTAAAGCGCCAAACATATGATTCATGGCCACGATTTTACCGTCGTCAGTATCTAATAAGGCTTTGTTAACGCCTCCGACGTTTTGTTCTAAAACTTCGGCTAAAGTAGCTACCTTTTCTTCTTCAGTACCATACTTAAGTATTTTTTCTTGGGCCTTATCAAAGGAAATCCCGGCTCTAGACAAGGCACCTAATTGACCACTTAATACTTTACCTAACATGTTACCAACATTAACCCCGTCTTTTTGCGCTGCATTAGCACCGTTCATCTGTGCAATGAGATCTAAAGAGCCTTCAGATAACTTTTTGACACTATCTGCAGTTAAGTTATAAGTCGCTAACTGTTGTTGAAATGCGGTCGTAACCTCGGCGCCTATTACCCCTTGGGTTTCTAAAGCATCACCATGCGCCCTTAATGCTGCGATTTCTGCTTCTGTGGCTTTGCCAGTTGCCTTGAATACTGCAGTTAACTTTGTTTCTGCTTCTATCATTGCTTTAGCTTCAGCCGTACAAGAAGACATACCTTCCTTTATAGCATTAAAACCAAGATAAGCAGCGCCCAAACCAACGGCACTTTTGGCCACTGATTTAAAATCACTCACCGCACCCTTTTTGAACTTGCTTATACTGTTCTTGGTCTTTTTTACCTGCCTTTGAAATGATCTAGTATTCTTAGAAGTCTTTAAAATAGGTTGAGAAAATTTGTCTTTTAGCTGCAGTACTGATTGAACAACCTTTTTAGACATCTTTCCTCCTTACATATTGGATAACTCTTTCATTTGATTGACATAGTTCTCCATAGTTACTTGATAGAATAATTTTTCATAAGGTGTAAGGTTTAAAATGACATCATGAGGGATGCCTTTTAATAAATAAAAACTTATTAAGTTAGCCTCCGTATTGGAGGCAATTAGTTTTTTATATCTGACTTAGCCTCATCTGTTAACTCAGCTTTTGCCTGATCAAGATTGTTTTCATTCCAATCAATTACCTTGGTGCCAAGTTCTACAACTTCTTCAATCTCAAAAAGCTTGTCTACAATCTCTGTAGGCTCATGACATTCATAAGCATCTTGTAAGGCCTGTTCTCTTAAAGTCTTAACTGAAGCATAAAGAGCCTCTTTACAGATTTCATACATTTCGCTCATGGTTTCATCAACCGAACTAATCTTATCTATTAACTCTAAAGCTTCTTTTCTTGGTAACTTCTTAGCAACCAATTCACCACCTAAAGTTGCAGAATATAAATTTTTAAACTCTATTTTTGCAGCATCTCTTTGCTCTTTTTTTGCAATTAATTCATCTAAACTCAATACTTTTGACATAATGCCTCCTTATGAAAAAAAGACCAGGAATCCCCGGTCTTAAACTTTATCTATAAACTCAAAATCTTCAAACTTGAAAGGAAGTTCTTCCTCGCCTGGTGTACCATTTTCAAACTTAGCTAGTGTAACTTCATCAAAAGTTACATTAGAATACTTAACCCTTTCAGCGCCAAACGCTGCCGGATCATCTAACTTAGAAATCATTTTGATTTCTGGCATGATGCCCGTTCTAAATGCATCAGCTATCAACTTAGCACCTCTTGAATACACTTTATGAAGTGTCATAGTGCCGGCACCTTCAAAGCCCATATACTTTCTAGAAGTGCCTAGTTTACCTGAAAGCTTAACATCTTCATAGTTACCAGTGGCCTTAGCTTCGAAAGCCTTAACTTCGATGTACTTTTCATTGTTCACCCAAACGCTACCAAAGGTACCACTCATTATTTTATTTGCAATATCCATTTAAACACCTCGCTTAGTTCATAATAGAAAACTCTAGGTCTTCCATTGCATCATTGACTTTAATTCTTGTCATAGGATAAACATTTGATCCAACTGTAGTATTCTTGATCAAGTTGTCAGTCCATGTAGCAGCTTCAGGATTTGTCTTGATCAACTCCTTTCTTTGACGGGCAATATCTACAGTCACAACATTAGGTGAATTTTCATCTAGGATTTCATCTGCAGATAATTGATTCAAGTAATCTTGTACTGCACTAAAAAAGATTACCTGGTTATCATAAGAATTTTTAAATTGACCTACATAATGATCCTTGAACATTGTGTAAACATCTCGTCTGATCAGCGTTAACGTATCCATGATAGTAATCTTTTTCATGTCCTCATACTTATCAGAACCCAAAGTAGTTAAAGAGTTAACACCTCTGGCCACTCTTACAACGCCTTCATCGTTGTAAAGGACAAACTTACCACCGTCTACCGCTGCATCTAGGTCAGCCGGTTCAGTGACACTCTCTAAATCATCTAAGATCTTAAGTGTTGTTGACTCAGTTAAAGGACAACCACCAATAAGACCAAGGATCCTAGCAACGTACTTTTCACCTGTAATCTCTGCAGCACCTTTAGGTTTAACCTTTGTATTTGCAAAATTTACGATTCTTTCATGATCAGCTGCATTATTATATACAACTGCAGATACCTTAGGCATATCTTTAACTAATTCAACTAGTTTTGTCTGCTCTGCTGCAGTACCTTTCGCAAGTCCAATCCAGTTATAATAAACATTGCCAATATTATTAATGGCCGTTTCAACTGGTGTAACTGCAGCGATATCCACCCTTGAAATGATCACCTTTCCTACATTGCCTTTGAAGCAATCCTTAATATAACCGTAGTTTTCAGCAGTAAACTTCGCCTGTTCAACATCGTCAATCTTTGCATATGCTATCGTATTAATCGATTTGTCTGTATCGTCTTTGATGATCAATACAACAATACCGTTTGCAGATCTAGCAACAATAGTTTGAGCGATTTTCTTAAATAAGATTGAAATATTAACTAATCCCATTATTCACCTCTCTCATATTCATCTCTATATAGCCCATATCTGGATATATAGTTTCCATAATTTTATCTGTTGAATACTCCACCTCAAACGCACCTTGAATAATGTTGTTTGTGATGTCGTCGTCATAATCCTTTACTTTGATAACCTGGCCACCTATTGTGATATGACTAGAAAATAGATCCGCTAATTTTTCGCGCATCGTTAATAGTTCCTTATCGCAATCGTCCCTGTCACTAGGATAATAATAAATCCTGGCTACAACATGTTTGTTTACAGTGTCGTTCATGCCAGGACTGGATGATAAAGGACCAAAATTCATTTTGAAGCATGGTCCTTCTATACCTTCTTCTTTTTTCCAGGCTATTACACTTGGACCTAAAGCCTTCAGGCTTAAATTAATGCCGGCTTTTAACTCAGCAAGATTCATAATGCCTCCTTATAGTAAACCTTTATCTAATACTTCATCTAAGAAATCTTCTGCATCCTTAAAGAATTGATTCTTAAATTGTCTTTCAGCATCTTCTTGAATATGATAGCCGTTTTTGTAACCAACTTTCTTACCCTTCCCACGCTTCGAACCCTTTGCAACGATATCATGGCCATGTTCTATTAAGTGAGCATGATTAGCAGAATTATAAACTCTGATAGACCAATCAACCCCTTTATACTGATAAGGTTTACCACGTTTTAAATGAGACATATAATTAGAATCTGAACTTATCCGGATTCTTGTTTTTGCTAGTCGTTTGACTACCGTTTTAAGCTTAGAGCCTTCTTTTGTTAAGAATTTCTTAGCTTGTTTCGGTACGGCTTCGGCCAGTTCTTCTAGATCATCTGCAAGCTTCATTATTTCCTTGTCGCTAAACTCAAAATCACCCATTAAACCACCTCACAAAAAAACTCTAACTCCTTGTTTGCTTCAAAAGGATTGAGTATGAATTTAATCTCATACTTTATACCATTTCTTAAAAAGTACATTTCCTCAGTGATAAACTTACAAGAAATATAACGGCCTTTAAACTTGTGAGTGGTACCAGTAACTTTAGTATTACCGGCCTGTGATGTTAACGATCCAGTCATAGGGATCATTTCTAAATGTACAGTTTTGATTTTAGAGAATTTATAATCTGTTTCATTCAGATCATTAGTAAACTCTACCTCTCCCCACACTTCAAGTTTTTTCGTCTTCCCTATACGCATTAGACACCTCCATATTTCAGTTGTGTCTTCAGACTAGATATAGTCTCTCTTACCTTGTCAGTTGGTTTACCTATCATTTCTCGATTCTCATACCAATCAGTAACTAAGACCATTACATACAATAAAGCTCTTTTGTTAGAAGATTCAAATGTTTTACCTGTTGCCTCAGTTAAATATTCAACTGCTGCATCAATGATGATTTGGAGGATAACATCATCATCAGTATCCTCCAAATCTAGTCTTAGAAACTCTTTAGCCTGTGCTAAAGTAATCATTTGCATCACCTACTTATGCTAGTGTAACTTCACCATAGAACGCAGCTTCATCATCAACTAACTGAGTATCAAAACCTAAGATAGCTCTTGTATCAGTAGTATTTCTTTCAAATGCTTTACCACCTACATTAGTAGATAATAACTCCATAGTTTCGAAATCAAATAATGTAATAGCCTCTTTTAAATCGCCAATAATAACTGGCGCTTTCTTTGTAGTTGTACCAGTAGTCTTTAATACCTTATTAGATACCTTAACTACTCTTCTACCTTTGATTTGCATCTTCGTTGCATTGGTTGGATCAGGTTGCATAATGTACTTACCATCCGAATCTTTCATTTTATCTAAATGGTTAAATCCATCTTGATTTGTAAGAATAATTGAAGAAGCTGTAATAGCTGGATCTAAATCAACATTAAGAATATTTTTGATATCATCAAAGTTAGCAATTGCCTTCTTAGTTAATGTAGCCAACTTGGCTAAGATTCCAGCGTTGTGAGTAGCTCTTTTCTTCTTAGCTAACCACTTGTTGACATAAGCAGTTAAAGTCTTATCTCCAGCCTTTCTCAAAGTATTAGAAATTGGCAAAATACCATATTTCTGAGCAATTGTGAATGCAATTGTCTTAAACTTAGGGTTATCAGTTTCTTGGATTTTTCCATCAACATCTAAGTCTTGGAATGGTACCATATCTGCTAATTTCTCGATAACTCTAGTACCTGATAAAGTTGTTACTGGCTCAACATTTACATATTGAGATAAATCATCATCAGTTCTTTTAAGTTCATTGATCTCTGTTTGTTGATCAACTGGAACTAAAACACCACCATCTTCATCTGTGTTTTCAGTTAGAGCTCTGTGCTCTTGAGCATATTCATGCATTGTGCTTCTTTCATCCATTGAGATATTTCTGTTTCTTAAGGCTTTAAGATATACATCATTGTATCTTTCTTCTAAGGATCTTTCTTCTCCAGCACCAACATCTAACTTTTGACCACCAGCTGTAGGTTCTGTTGAACGAATTTCTTCTTCCTCACCTTCAAGCTCTCTAAGTAACTCAATTTCCTTTTCAATTTCTTTCATTTCATCTTTGACAGCTTTAGCTTCATCAAGCTTACGTTCTTCAACCAAAGCAAGAGCTGCTTTTCTTTTCTCTTCTTTTTGTGCTAATAACTCTCTTAATTTTCTGCTCATAATTTTCTCCTTTACATGAGTTGTAATTGTAGTTTTAAGGCTCTAGCCTCTATGTTTAAGTTATTGTCTCTAATCTCATCAATACTTCTAACATGACATTCAGAGTCAACATATGCCGGTCTAGGTGTAGGACTAATCTCATATAGTTCAGCCTCTACCACTGTCCTTTTATAGACTTCCTCTCCGTCAATCTCAATCTTTGATATTGCATCATCAAGGACTCTAAATCCAAAGCTAACACCTTGAACATCTTTTCGTTTTGCACTTTCAAGTACATTGTCTCCCCAAGAACTTTTAGGAAGATCTAAATCAAAACGAACACCTGCAGAATCACTATCTAAGATGAGTGTTCCACTTTCGGTGTTCCCAAGTAGGATATCTTTATTGTGATTCCAATAAGCTAGTACACCTCTATCCTGAAGACTCTTATCAAAAGCTCCTTCAGCAATGACTTCAACAAACTTATCTCCCCACCAATCACGCATCACTTGTGATTGTTTGTTATAAGATACTGCATAACCAGTTAGCATCCTTGAATCTGAATCCTCATCTGAATCAGCTCTTATTTCAACATGGCCAATAATTGAACGATGTTCTAAATCATCATTCTTCTTTTTCTTTTCCACTTGATTTGCCCTCCTTATTCTTGTAAAACACACCTATATCCTTAACCTTCTGCATGTTTCCATTACAGATAAGGTCATCACCTTCTGGTACTGCAGGATCACCTTCAAGTTTTCTACATTCATTTGGTGTTTTGAAACCTGCATTGATAGCTATTCTATAAGCTTCATATCTTGTTTTGATATCAGCTCTAAGAATGTTATCTACACTAAACTTGATTCTGTATCCTGCATCAATCTCATGATCATGAAATAGTTTATAACTCATCTCACACTCATACATCTTGAAGATGGCCAATAGAGTATCTATGTAAAATTCTCTATTTTGCTCTGATATAGATGAGAAACTTGCCTTTGATAGATCATTCACCTGGTGAAGTTTAATACCAAAAGCACCTGCAATCTGTCTAATTGATAATTGACTAAGTTCTAAGAATTGCGCATCTGCCATAGTAAGCTTCATAGGCTGATATTGGAATCCTACAGGCATTGGGAATATCTTACCTGCATTCCTAACAGACTTAACACTCTCAAATAACTTCTCAGCTAAATTCTTTGCACTGTTATCTGATAAATCACCAGTATAATGCACCACGCCACTTCCAAACATGCCGTTTTCCATGAAGTTCTTTACATAATCTTGAGCACCTTTGTTACCCTCTATCAAACTAGCAAGTACAACTTTCACAGGAACACCTATCATGCCATCATAAGTGACACCTTTGAAATGAAGTACATCATCAGGATGATACTTATAGCTATTGCCTAACTTATCTTTGATAATGTAATAGAACTGATTAGGATCACCGAGAATACCTCTGTTATCCATCCAGAGTTCTACATTCTTAAAATCTACTGGATACATATGCTCTAATCGTCCATTTTTTGCATTATAAAAGGGCAATACAATCGCATTGCCCTTATCATTTCTCTGATGTTCTACAGCCTTCCAGAAGTCATTAGCACTCATGAATGGATTAGGCTTAAGGTTTACTATTTTTTCGAGCTGATGGCCATAATGTTTCTTAATGCCATCTCCATTTCTTTGAATAATTTCTAATGATATTTTTGAAACACTATCAGATAAAATCCTAAGACATGTAAAATATGTAGCTTCTTTTGCATTCTTTGTCTCAGATATACCTAATGCCTTCAATATGGCATCATCATCCTTGTTGAGTTCCATAACACTCCTGGTGTTACCGAACCGAAACCAATCTTTTAATCCCATTTATCTACCTCCCCATAATTCTTCTAGATATTCGTCAGTAATTTCTTTCGTACCAATACCACTCCAATAGGTCATAGCCCTTTTATGCGCAAAGATACAAGTAGCAGCTGGATCTATTCTTTTAAATCTAGACTTCTTAGATATTTTGATTTCACCAAATGAGTTTGTATCTTTCTCTGCATTGTTAATTGACCAGGCTAATAGTTTATTTCCGTCATGAGTAATCTGACCTACTTTTACTAAATCTTGAAAATTGGTAGTTGGTTCATCTAGTTTTGCACATGATTGAGGTATTTGAACACACTGATAACCCCTACGTTCTAACTCTGCTACTGTAATTGCCGCATTATGAGCATCAAAACATACCTCCATAACACGTAAATTATAACTAGAAACTACATCCTCTATGTAGTTAATCATGGCCCAGTAATCAACTATCATACCTTCATTGGCCTCTGTTGCTGTTAGCCATCCTTTCTTAATCCAAAAGTCATAGGGAACCTTGTCTGTAATGCGTTTTTCATTCATTGTTTCAATAGGTAAAAAGCTATGACTTAAAAAAGCATATTTTCTAGTTTCACCTTCTAAGTATGGAAACTCAAATGAGATACTCGTTAAGTCACCAGATTTCGAAAGGTCCATTCCAATATAACAGTCCATACCTCTAAAGGTTTCAAAAGTGATATCTTTAGTACATGCATACCAATGATCAATGTTCATGAACTTGTTTTCACCAAACTTAACCCATATATTACAGTTCTTAGTTAGAAAATTTCTTATTTTTTCTTCATCGCCAGAACCATATACACGCTTACATTCATTTCTTAGATATGTCATACCTTCAGGATAAGATGATGCTATAGGATTAGCCTTTGGCCATACTTCCTCATCTTTTGGATCATCATCTTTATCTAGCTCACATATCATAACGAAGTATTCATCATTATCAATGGTACCATCCAAGATATCTGAGCAATATTTATACTCTGCATAACATGGTTTATCCTCAAAGTCAGAACCTGCAGTAGTAATAATAACTATCAATGGTTCTGCTCTGGCTAACATACCAGATACCATAACATCATATTGCTCACTTGTTGGATGAGCATGGTATTCATCTATAATAGCTAACTGCGGATTCTTACCATCACCAGTTTTGCCAGCTTTCTTAGATAAATGCTTTATAAATGATTTACTCTTACCATGAGTGATTTCTTTCTGATTAAACTTGAACCTTCTTCTTACTACTGGACCGCACATAAGATCAATTTCATCAAATACTATCTTAGCCTGTTCTCTTTCTACACCTAAGGTATATATCTCTGCTGCTTTTACACCTCTGCCACCTGCTTCATAAGATGCCATACCACCTTCAACTTGTGACTTAGCATTCTTACGGGCAGTCTGATTATAAACATATCGAAATCTTCTATATCCTGTCTCCATATGTTTCCATGCATAAATGTTACAAACTAAGAACTTTTGATAGGAAGTTAGATGAATTGCTTTTCCTGCTAAAACACCTTTACTATGTTTCATAAAGGTAAACCACTTTACCACTTTTCTAGCTTCATTCTCATCCCAGTAATAAAAAAAAGACTCATCAGTCTCCATTCTCTGAAGATCATTCATGAATCTTTTACAAGCTTTTTTATGTTTGTCACATGATACAATCTCATTTGATATTATTTTAGAGCTATATTGCATTAACTCTTCTAAAATCGTGTTGAACATTATCCAAACTCACTTTCAAAATCTAACTCATCATCTGACATTTCTTCAGCTGATGAATGTATGATCTTTAAACGTGCCACTGGTGATAGTCCAAAGTCAGAGGAATACTTTCTAATTAACTCAGCATACTTAAGTTGAGTTTTAATGATAGGATTCTCGATATAATTTGCAAAGCCAGCTTTATTGGTATACTCTACAGTTAGTTCTTCCCCATGGAGAGATATAACGCACATGATATACTTCTCGATTGCATCAGCCAGCACCGCTAAAGTATAGATATCTACATTACAAAGGAGCCCGATTACCTCGAGCTCCATTACTATCTTCTTAAAGACTTTCTTAGCTTCCTTACCCAACCAAGTAGGAGGTTTTATCTTATCAGTCTTTAAACTATTAAGTTGTTCTTCCTGCTTTTTCCTTATTCGAATCTCTTCCTTGGTTAAATGAGCTTTATTACCATTCTCAAGGATTGATTCTATACTAAATACTTTTCTACCTTTGATTTAAGCCTCCTAATTGTATTTTTTTATCAGACTTAAACGTTCATTTATAATAAAAGATGGTTTATTGTCTGTCATTCTATCAGTTTCTCTAAACAACTCAATAGAAGCGTAACTAATAAATCTACCAATAATCTCTTCATCATCACTATAGAGTGATGAAAATTCATAAAAATATTTTACCCGATATAGATTGTAACTATCAACTTCAACAAAATGATTACTTACAAGGGAGCTCATAAAGGTTTTAGTTGCAAAACTAAGTGCAAAATATAACTCCTCTTTTGAACTGTCACTTACAGATTCATGTGGATAAATAAATTTATAATTGTAATATTCACTAAGGTTCTCTTTATTCATTTGAAATGTATCATATTCTATAACAGTGGCTTTCTTAAAAATATTCATAACGTTAAAGTAACTGCTATCAATTTCAGCAGCAATATCAGGAATATAATCTAAAATATAAATGAAAAACAGATCTACAATAACCTCGAATGTGTTTATGAAATCCATTCTTTTGATTCTTTCTATTTCCTTGCTCATAATCATAATCATACAATACTTATTTAATGTTTTTTTTATTCTACGTGGGTTGTATATTCCAACTGAGTAGAAAAAATCCTCTATCAAATAAACGAAGTCACTATTGCAATTGACTCCAATTTCAGCTAAGTTTGATTTAAACTTTTCAACTAAACTTCTTTTGTTGTTTGAAACAGGTAACTCAATAGTATAATCAAATATCTTTTCAAGATATACCTCTGGGCTTAAATATGAATGGTACTTCATAGCAATAGCACTAGAAGTTGCTTCTTTATCAAGTCCACATACATATGTTACATTTTCATCATATGTAAAAAAATGTTTGATGTCACTTAGCAATGATAGAGTGCTCTCTGGATCACATCTATCTAAGTCATCTAATATAACTACAATTTCTTTACCCGTTGCCTCTCTATAGTTCTCGATTAGTTCCTTGAAACTAGTTTTAAAGTCTTCAACATATGCATAATATGACTTTAAATCTTTTTCATTATTCAACTCATCAATTGTTTTCTGAGCTGAACTACCTAAATCTACATTGACTCCATACAAATTTATCTGAGTTGACAGTAAAAGATTTTTACTAAAACTAAACAATGATTTACATGCTAAAATTAAATCCTTATTTACATTTTTTAGAAAAGAACTATTCTTGGAAAAATTATCTGCAATCATCTCCATCAAAGATAATGATAAATTACGATCTTTGTCATATTTCCATGCTTCAAAGTAAACAAAAGTAAAATCATCTTCCAAATCATTCATTATTGTATTAAAAATTGTACTCTTTCCACTGCCCCAAACTCCGTACAACGCAATCATCTTACATTTATTAAGAAAATGTTTATTCGTCAATAATTCTGTTAAGCAGTCAACTTTATATCCTATCCCTACTAAGTCATTTTCGTATAAACCACTAGAGTTCTTTATTAGTTTAGCAGGCACATTACTAAATATCTTCATTATATCCCCTTTTAAATTGAAAAACGAAAAAATTCTTTTTTACATGGGGGCTGCGGTGATTCCAATCTAACTTAGAAAAATAGCCCGCCCCCTTCTCTAAAATGGAATATCATCATCATGTTCTATAATTTTCTTATGATATTCTTCTTGCTCGTTTATATCAATGTCTTGGTGTTCTTTATTTTCATAATCTAGTATAACCTTTCCATAATTTTCTATAATCTCGCTAATCTTATTTTCTAACCTCTCGAGTGGTTTGACAGGCATATCATAATAGTACCAATCTGTATGTCCCAAAGACGTCCATTTATCATTTTCAATAAGTATTGGACATGTTAAATGAAACAGTAGCACATTTTTATCACTAAACACTGGAAATAGGGTAATATTATAATCTCTTAATGACTCAAATTTACGTTTTATCTTTATATAGAAGGTATCAAACGTTGAACCATTAATAGTACTAGCTAAACTTTTGTCTTCTACTTTAGCCCTATACTTAATATTATTCTTTTTTTCAATATATTGAATAATCTCTTCATGACCATTTAGATCATCGTATTTTTGAGTAGTAATTTCGATATCAAACAATTCGTCAAGACTTTCATTATAAGTATAGTTCTTTAAGAAAGATTCTATTGAACTATAAATACTAACTAAATCTTCATCAGTACAGTATTGGCTCGTCTTTAATTTCACACGTTCTACTAATGTCAGTTCTTTAGGAACTTCTTTATCATTTTTTATAAGTTTAATGTAATCATCACGATCAGCTTTTGGTATCTCACCAAATTTTTCTAATAAAGATGCCTGATTTACAAAAATAGGTACTTGATCATCTATTCCTTGAAAATCGTCAGCTATATAGTTTGTGATGTCTCTATATCTAATAATATTATCCTCGCAGTTCAAAATTGAATTAATAAAACTTTTTGTAAAAAAACTCATCTTATTGTCTGCATATGAAGATTGATCTGCTTGAGAAGAAAACATAAAATACAAATCCTTGAAACCTTCTTGCTTTTTTATTAGATACTTCTCTAATTGAGCATATTCTTTAATATATGATACTCCTGACTGACATGCATCTACTACTTTTATCATAAGTTTAGGAGCCAGAGTTTTGAATAACTCATCAAGTTCACTATTTTTTAAAGTTGTAGAGTTTCTCCTATCCGGATTAAAATCTGAACATAAATAGTAAAACTCATTATTTGTATATTCTCCATGTCCACTGAAGTAAAAAAACAGTTCTGATACGTCTTTATCATTATATTTTTCAACTACTTCAGTTATTTTAAGCATAATATCTCTTGCATTTGTGGTATTATTTACAATTGCAATTTCATTATACTTTTTTGTCATTCTAATTATTTTTTCAACTGCATTGGAATCATTTATACATGCAGGTAAATCAGTAAGTATGTTATATGTACCAACTCCAACAATAATGGCTAATCTCATAATTCTCTCCTTTCAATATCCAAATATAGGATATCATAAAGGTAGTTAGATATGCAATTTATTATGGCAACTTTTACAAACACTCTCACAATTAGTAATATCTAAACGCCTGTTCCAATCCACTTTAATTTCTATGATATGATGAACAATCTCAGCTGATTTAATTATATTATGCTTAAGACATTCCTGACATAAATGATGATCTCTTACTAAAGCAGCTTGTCTAACTCTCTTCCATTCTCTTGAAATATAAAACTTCACAGTCTTTTCTTCTCTAACATAATCATCATATTTTCGATTCTTTTCTTTTTTGACTTGGTCCATCTTTGGCTTACATATTGAGCAATATTTTTCTTTTTTACTCACAAGATTGTTACAAGAACCATTCAAACATACTTTTTTTGGCAAAACCACTCCTGTTTAAGTGTTTTCAATGCTTTGATGCCAATTTGACGAATTAAACATATCATGGGGTGTGTTAAATTCATGAATCTAGCCAAACTATTGAAACAACTTAATTATCTAAATTATTTTATTTGAATTGACACTGTTGCATTTATGTTTAATTAGAGCACAAAAAAATTAAAGAACAAAGCCTTTCATGGCTTCATTCACGTTCTCTTGCTCAATGCCAATATACTCTAATGTTTCTTTTGGACTTCTATGTCCTAATATCTTTTGTAGTGTAACTACATCATTCGTTTGCTTATAAAAATGATATCCATAAGTCTTTCTCAATGAATGAGTGCCAAGATTATCTAAGCCAAACATAAGACCAACTTCATGAATGATATTATATGCCTGGACTCTTCCAAGCGGTTGATTAATACCTTTTCTTGATTGGAATAAATAATCATCAGGATGTCTACCTTTACAGTGTTCTCTGAACAACTTTCTTAATTTACTGTTAACCTGTAAAACATGATATCTATCGGTTTTATCAATCTTGATTCTGATCTGTTGTTTATTCCTAACATCTTTCACTCGTAATTCTCTAAGATCAGATATTCTTAACGCAGTATTTATACCTACTACAAACATCAAATGATTTCTTTCTGATGTCCTTTTTAAATAGTTTTCTATATCATGAACTTTTCCTACATCTTTTATTGGATCTACATAGTTCATAATTACTTCCTTATTCCATCACATTTTCTAATCAAAGCTTTCCAACCACATCGACCTTTATTAAACATATAAAACCAGTTAGCAATCATACTAGCTAATGATTCATCTTTTTGGTTTAAGATTTCTGCAATATCACTTGAGATATATTTTCTAGAACCTCTTTGTGAAGGCACTTTGAAACCACTAGCATTTAACGCTTCTATGATTTCGTTTATATTTCCTTTTTCAATATAAAGCGTTCTAACAATTTCAACATCATCAGCATTAGATATATCTCTAATAGGTTCTGTAATCTCAAGTATTAATTCAATCTCTTGTTTC
>Ga0070725_10001046_pt1 | contig 16132 bp, 12 predicted proteins | sample tdDd002_FD_69781 | JGI IMG/M metagenome (GOLD analysis project Ga0070725, IMG submission 69781) | Marine sediment microbial communities from the Atlantic coast under amendment with organic carbon and nitrate - tdDd00.2 | ecosystem: Environmental > Aquatic > Marine > Coastal > Sediment | place... | reverse complement strand
TAGTTTGATCTCCGGGGTGAGCTCGGTACAAGTGTCGGGCGGGCTGTATAAAGTCATGTATGTGAAGCTGAAACCTGAGCTCATGGCCGGGCGCGGTGTCACCACCACCGATATTACTGCAGCACTAAAAAGCGAAAACGTCGAAAACCCAGGCGGTGAAGTCCGTAACGACACCATTGTGATGTCGGTGCGCACGGCGCGCTTGTACAACACCGCCGAAGACTTTGACTATTTGGTGGTGAAACAGGCCAGCGATGGGTCGCCGGTTTACCTAAAAGATGTCGCTGATGTCTTTATTGGCGCCAAAAACGAAAACTCGACCTTTAAGAGTGACGGCGTGGTGAATGTTAGCTTGGGGATTGTTCCTCAATCGGACGCCAACCCGCTGCAAGTGTCTAAAGCGGTACGTCAAGAAGTCGATAATATTCAGAAGTTCTTACCAGAAGGCACGCGCCTTGCCATCGACTATGATTCCACGGTGTTTATCGACCGCTCGATCACCGAGGTTTACAACACCTTGTTTATCACCGGTGGTTTGGTGATCTTGGTGCTGTACATCTTCATAGGTCAGGTGCGGGCAACCCTCATTCCGGCTGTGACGGTACCCGTTTCTTTGATTTCGGCCTTTATGGCGGCGTATTACTTTGGTTTTTCTATCAACCTTATCACCTTGATGGCCCTGATTTTATCGATAGGTTTGGTGGTTGATGATGCGATCGTGGTGGTAGAAAATATTTTCCATCATATTGAAAAGGGTGAATCTCCGCTGCTGGCGGCGTACAAAGGCACCCGAGAAGTTGGCTTTGCCGTTGTCGCCACCACCTTGGTATTGGTGATGGTGTTTTTACCGATCTCCTTTATGGAAGGCATGGTTGGCCTGTTGTTTACCGAGTTCTCCGTCCTGCTGGCGATGGCGGTGATTTTCTCCTCCTTAATTGCTTTAACCTTAACGCCCGTATTGGGCAGCAAGATATTAAAAGCCAATGTAAAGCCAAATCGCTTTAACCGCGCGATTGATAAATTGTTCGCTCGCCTTGAATGCGCTTACCGCTCACTGCTCACCAAGGCAATGGTGGTACGCTTACTGGCCCCGGTAGTGATCTTAGGCTGTATTGGTGGCAGCGTGGTGTTGATGGAGCAAGTGCCATCACAACTGGCTCCGCAGGAAGACCGAGGCGTATTGTTTGCCTTTGTCCGCGGCGCAGATGGCACCAGCTATAACCGAATGAACGCCAATATCGATATTGTTGAAGAGCGTTTATTGCCGCTGTTAGGCCAAGGCGTGCTGAAGTCGTTTAGCGTGCAATCCCCGGCCTTTGGCGGCCAAGCGGGTGACCAAACCGGCTTTGTGATCATGATCCTAGAAGATTGGGCGGTGCGCGATAAAACCGCCCAGCAGGCGCTTGGGATGATCCGTAAAGCATTGGCGGATATTCCTGACGCTAGGGTGTTTCCCATGATGCCAGGCTTTAGGGGCGGTTCGAGTGAGCCAGTTCAATTTGTGCTGGGGGGCTCAGATTACAAAGAGCTTCAGAAGTGGGGCGAATTGATGAAAGCCAAAGCCAATGAAAGCGGCGTTATGAATGGCGCCGAGATCAACTACTCTGAGAAAACGCCTGAGCTTGTCGTTTCGGTGGATAAAAACCGCGCGGCGGAGCTGGGTATAAAAGTGACCGATATCTCCAACACCCTAGAAGTGATGCTAGGCGGCAAAACCGAAACCACCTTTATCGAGCGTGGTGAGGAGTACGATGTTTATTTGCGTGGCGATGAGAATCATTTTAATAACGCCTCGGATCTAAGCCAGATCTACATGCGAACCAGCAGTGGTGAGTTGGTAACCTTGGATGCGGTCACTAAAATCGAAGAAGTGGCGTCGTCAATCCGCTTATCCCACAACAATAAGCAAAAATCGATCACGCTGTCGGCCAACTTAAACGAGGGCTACACCTTAGGTGAGGCGTTGGATTACTTGGATCAATTGGCGATCGACCAACTTCCAAGTGATATCAGCGTAGCTTATAGCGGTGAGTCGAAGGAGTTTAAAGAAAACCAAGCCAGTGTCTTGATTGTGTTCGGGCTGGCGTTATTGGTGGCGTATTTAGTCCTGGCCGCCCAGTTTGAAAGCTTTATTAACCCTTTGGTTGTGATGCTGACGGTGCCAATGGGGGTGTTTGGCGGCTTCTTAGGGCTATTTGTCATGGAGCAAGGGCTTAATATTTACAGCCAAATTGGCATGATCATGCTTATCGGTATGGTGACCAAAAATGGCATTTTGATTGTTGAGTTTGCCAACCAGTTGCGTGACAAAGGCATCGTCTTTGAACAAGCGATTATTGATGCCGCCGCCCGTCGCTTAAGGCCGATTTTGATGACGGCCTTTACCACCTTAGCTGGCTCAATACCGTTGATCTTGTCAACTGGCGCGGGTTACGAAAGCCGAATTGCGGTGGGTACCGTGATCTTCTTTGGGATGGGCTTTGCGACGCTGGTGACGTTGTTTGTGATCCCTGCGATGTATCGTTTAATATGTGTCACCACTCATTCACCGGGTTATGTCGAAGCGCAGCTCAACAAAGCGCTGTCGCACGATACCAAGGCGCGACTGACTCATGGTGATATAGGACTCAATACCTTAGATCAGAAGAATAACGGAGAAAGTCATGGCTGATTTTAAATACAAGAACCTAAGCCAAGAGCAACAAGACAAACTCGATGCGGCGGTGTTTCGGCGTCTATTGAGCCACTTAGATCAGAATAAAGATGTGCAAAATATCGATTTAATGATCCAAGCTGGGTTTTGCCGCAACTGTTTCAGTAAATGGTACAAAGCAGAAGCAGACGAACAAGCCATTGAGCTGGATATCGATGACGCCCGTGAGCGAGTGTATGGGATGACATACGCCCAGTGGAAGGACAACCATCAACCTGCCGCGACTCCAGAGCAGCTTGCCGCGTTTGAGGCGAAACAGAAAAAGCAGTAATGCCTGAGTAAAACAGGCTAAGCGACATAACAAAAGCCAGCGAATACTCGCTGGCTTTTGTCTTATTGGGTTGATAGTTGTTAGAAATGTGCGGTTGTTACATGAAAGCCAGTAGAGGTGATATGCATAGAAGCACACCCGTCACTATGATTAGGTTGGTTGCCATGCCTTTGTATTTGTGTAAATGAGGCACTTTGTACACCAAGTAAGCCGGAATTAAACAGCCAACCATACCGAAGATTGGGCTGCAGATAGAAGTGAATGACAAGATAGGGGCATTCAACGCAATCGCAGACCATGCTAGTAAAATAATGAATACGGTTACTAGCTTGTTAACCAATGGTTTGTTGATTTGAGACTCTTCACGATTACGCAGTAGAACGTTCATCGCCAGACCTTTACACGCTTCTTGGAACGCTAGGAACACGCCGAAGAATGAAGTCACAACCGCAAAGATGTTGATGATGATGCCAGCAACCGTTGCCCAGCTACCTGGGAAGTAGTGTGCGATAATCGCGAGAGCAGAGATGTTTTTGTTCATCGCTTCCGTTGCTTGCTCTTGGCTGATAGCAAAAGTAAACGATAAAGCGAAGAAGAACACGATGACAAACAGAATAGAGAAAGCCACTTTCATTGCGCGAGACGCTTTGTAGCGTGCCACTTCAATTGATTTCTCGTGAGAACGGTAAGAAATGACCATTGGGCTCAATGACTGAATGAACAGAATTGAGGTCAGCGTGAACGGTAGGGTGATGATGGCATCTTTAAGCATGGTGCCAAACTGACCGATTTCTGGGATGTTGTTCATGTCCCAGCGAGCCATTAAAAGCACGCCCATTACAGCAACAAGAGACAGCACCGTTACCGCCATAAAGCCAGATAATTTGAACAGCAGTTTCTCGCCTTTAGAGCCGATGAAAGCGAGCACACAGATCAAGCCTAAGCCGTAAAATACGTTGTCGTTTAGGTGGCCTTCGGTGACACCAAATGAGTGCAAGTAAGAGGCACTGTCATTGGTCACGGCTAATGAGTAAACCAACACCCAAATCACCAGCATTAGGAAGTAAAGCACACCCAGTGCCACACCCCAGTTTTTGCCTAGGTAGCCAGAAATTACGCCCGGGTAGTCAGTACATTTTTTTGATTCAGCGAGGGTATTGATAAACAGTTTTTGGAACAAGTACATGGCTGGGTAGCCAATAACAGAAGAAAGGAGAAACACCCATAAGCCCATCACGCCAACCTGCACAGGCAGGAAAACGATCCCTGCACCGATGGCCATGCCGATGCTCATTACAATCCAGCCTATATCTACGCTATCGAACTTGATTGCCTGTTTCCATTCAGCAGCGGACATGCCCGCTCTAACGTGCAGAGGCTGCTTTGAATCATTTTCTAGTGGTGTCGCGTTAATTACTTCACTCATGATTTTATCCATCTCGTGTAGGGTTTTATGTTGTTATTCCTTATGCTTCATATCAATCATTGATGCTAATAGCTTTGCAAAAATAGTTGTAAGTAGCATTGATTTGACTTCGAGCATACGCTTTGGGTGAGAGAAAATGTTTTCAAAAATCATGGCTTTCCATGCTGGCTGATAGAAATATATTTCGCATACGTGTTTTCTGTGGAATGAAATTTTACGTCTTGATTTAAATCATACGTAACTAAGTTATGAATGCAAATTAATTTGATGAACCTCTAGTATTTACTCATTTTTCGTAGCTATCGCTTGCCTAGTAAAGGGTGTCTAGTTCACAAAACTATAAATAAGATGCAAATATTGAGGTTGGAAAGAAAGATTTAAGTGATTTTATAGATGGGAAGTGGTGGAATAATTTTCTATATCTATGTTTTTGTAGGTTTAAGGTATGATGTTTTATATCATTGATGGGGTGGTGTTTGATTTGACGTTGTGTGTTGGCCGTAAAAAAACCCGCACTAGGCGGGCTTTTGATAATGACAATAACGTGGCGCTATTTATTGACCATGATGTCTAGGATCTGCACATCGGTTTGTGTCATTGAGCCATTGGCGAGAGCAGAAAGGTTTTGGATCGACATCTCGACATCGTCCGCCACTATCCCTTCGCTGCCAGTAACGCGAATACCATCCAGCGCCATTAATGCCGCTTTCACCGCAGCGCCTGCTGAAGAAGAGACCTTCATCGCACAGCCTGTTTTTGCACCGTCACAAATCATGCCGGCGATGTCACCAATCATGCTACAAATAGCGTCGCTGATCTGTTTGAAGGTTCCGCCAAGTAACCAAGTCATACCCGATACGGCTCCCATGGAAGCGGTCGTTACCCCGCAAAGTGCAGAAAGCTTGTTTTGGTGGCTCTTAATATAGATTGCCATTAAATGAGAAAGCATTAATGAACGAAGCAGTTGTTCTCTATCTGCTTTTACAAAGTCTGCTACCGCTACGACGGGCATGGTCGCGGCGATCCCCTGGTTACCAGAACCTGAGTTACTCATCGCTGGTTTCATCGCTCCGTCCATACGCGCATCGGATGCGGCGGAAGTGCGTTTTAACACCTCAGTTAATAAGCCACCAGAAAGTAGGCCGCGTTCTTCGTTACGTTTAAAGGTTGCGCCAATTTGTAGGCCGTAGGTTCCTGTGAGGCCTTCTTCTGAAAGGGCACTATTTAGCTCGTACGCTTTGCCGATAAATTCGATATCTTCGATTGACGCATTCATTGCGAAGTCAAATACGTCTTCAGCGCTCGCCTCTTCGAACGGATTGAGGGTAGCTTCTTTTGGCCCGTCTTGATCATTGACATCCGCGCGGAAAGTTGTGAGCCCATTTTCTTCAATTAAGGCGACTTTAGTATGGCTATCGGCAATCGTGACGGTGACATTTTGCTCACCGCAGAAAACCGTGACTTTAGCGTATAGCAAGTGGCTTACATCAGCGACCCCCACGGTCACGCGATCTTCCGCGAGCATTTTCTTGGCTTGCTCTACGTCTTGCTCGGTAATGTTTTTAAGTACTTCTAGTTGGGCTTCAGGGTCACCTGCTATTGCACCAACGGCAGCGGCGACAGGAAGGCCAACCATACCCGTGCCTGGAATGCCCACGCCCATCCCATTTTTCATTAGGTTAGGAGAAACAGATGCGCAGATGGTAATTTTATCCGCGACATCTTTGATTCCAAGCTTGCTGACGGCAATTGAGGTAGCCAGTGCAACGGAAACAGGCTCAGTACAGCCCAATGCAGGAACGACATCACGTTTGATGATAGAAATAAATTGATTCCAAAGATGCTTTTTCATGCGAATTACCTTAAACATGCTCGAGTTCGGCCACGCTACCAATTGAGAGATACGAAAGATCTAATTGGTTAGCCTAGGTTTCTTGTGATGGGTTAACTATACGACGAACATGAAAGAAAGTTATTACCAATATTCTTCGGATCAATGTGTTTGATGGAAATATTTTCTCCAAAATGAGTTTGCGGGTGAGTGTTTGTTGGTTGGATCACATTTTTATTGGGATCTGATTGCTTCTTATCGACTAGAGGGTAATAAAACCAACCTTGAATTGGGTCTGTTTGCTATGCAGCTACATAATGTGCTTTAAATTTTCCTTAAAAGGAGTAAGGTGTAGAATAGTTTCCCAAGATGATTAAGTTATGAACAAAGCCAAACTTGATAAAGTAGATAGCCACTTACTCACATTGTTACAACGTGATTGTACCTTGTCACTGAGCGAACTAGCAGAAGCGGTGAACTTAACCACAACGCCTTGTTGGAAGCGTTTAAAGCGTCTAGAAGAGGAAGGGGTGATCCAAAAACGAGTGGCACTGCTAGACCCTGAAAAACTTGGCCTTTCATTTACCGCTTTTGTTCAGGTTAAAACCAGCGATCACTCTCATGAATGGTATCAACGCTTTGTTGAAACCGTGGTCGAGTTGCCAGAGGTGATGGAGTTCTATCGCATGGCAGGCGAATACGACTACATGATGCGCGTGCTCGTTGAAGACATGAAAGCGTTTGATAACTTTTATAAAGAGTTAGTAAACCGAGTCGATGGCATCACCAATGTGACCTCAACGTTTGCCATGGAATCACTTAAGTCGAGTACCGTGTTACCACTTGCATAATGTAACAAAATGAAACTGTCTTATTTTTGAGAGAAAAGGCACATGATTCATGTGCCTGATTGTTAATGTAAAAAGTATCTTAAATGCTTCTTTACCCGTCATATCAAGGGGTGGAACGATCCCATTCCCTCTAATCCCACGCCACACCGAAAGAGTTAGATTGCGCTATATTAGCCAGCGCTAAACAGATGCATTATTTATTGTTAATTTACTTAGTGAAATTACAAATCCTTACATTCGCCGCACAAACCCTTATTGTTGACCAACTATTTCGACGTGTTATGTTTGCCGCCGCTCATGTTAATTGTGTCAATATGTAACGGTGTATAAAAATATATGAATAGAACGAATTTAACGCGCTTGTGTGCAGTTTTAGTGGTAGCAACCTCTGTTGCTGGCTGTGGTGGTGGGGATGGTGGGGGAGGGGCATCTACTATTCCATCCGTTACCCTTCCAGAAGTTAAGCTTACCCAGCGTGGACCAATTACAGTGCATGATGCAGAGATCGTGTTTACGGGCTATGGTCAGCGTTATTATCCAGATGTCGTTGGTCAGATCGGCAATTTGAGGTTTGATGTAGATTCTCGCTCAATAGCGAGTGATTTTTATGATAATGGGCTATTAATCACTCAGGCTGGTGTCGTGACGGTAACCGCGGAAGATTCTAAGGATGGTTATGAAACCGCCAAAGACTCTTTCACTTTAACGATTAAGAAGGGCGAGAATAGAGAGCTATTAGTTGATAGCGTGTACTTGACTACTATTGGCCATGGCGCTCAAAAAAGGCCAAGTATTCGGGGTAAGAAAGGCACAACAAAAGTAATGGTTGTTGCTGGCTATGAAGATCTCATTTCTGTTGATTATTTTGGCACTATTAAGGCTAAGGGAAGGCCTGGTCAGGCAAAAGTTTCTGTGACCGATAGTGGAAATGATCGTTATGCACCAAAAACAGTTGAAGTACCAGTGACCATTACTGCCGTTGAACCGGGTACGCTCGAGTTTGCAGATTTGAAGCGAACGTACAGCCCGACATTGACGCTACAAGCCTATAAACAAAGTCTCGAAGAAACTCAATCAGTTCGTTATGTTCTTAGTGCAGACAGCCCTGACGATGTTATTGCCATCAACGAGCATACTGGCTTTATTACAGTAAAAAAAGCAGGTGTAGTTAGTGTGGATGCGACAGCTACCTATCCTGCTGGATTTAGCAAGTCTTCCGAAACGGCTAGTTTTTCGGTCACAATTGACAGAGCGAGAAATCCTGCATTTTTGGCAAGTGGAAGCGACAGCACCGATTTTGAGCCAGAGAAGGTCTTTTCTCCTCGGTTATCCGGCGCAAATCTTACTGGCATTCAATATTCTGTACCTGATGGCCAGAATGTGTTGGAAATTGATAAAGATTCCAAATTGCCTAAGGTACTGAATGCGGGTAAAACTAAGATCAATTTGTCGATTCCAGCCGGGGATAGATATGAAGCTTGGAGTGGAAGTATCGATTTTTCAGTCAATCAAGCCTACCACTCTGGGCTTACCATCCCGACAGCTTATCTTACGTATTCACCGGATTTGGTTTATCAAGTTAGACCTATTGAACAAAAAGGTAAATTGACTGCTAATTCATCGAATTATGCTCAGTGGAATGAAGCAAGCAGTGCATTTCGTTTAACCCGAGCTGGCCAACATAACCTTCGGGTAAAGGATGATGGAGGCAATAACTATCGCTCAATCAGTAAGAGTTTCAATGTTCACGTGGCCAAAGCGCAACCCGTGCCATTACGTGAGTTGGCGAGTCTAAATGAAGTATTCAAGACTAATCTCGTGATAGATTTGAGCCAAAAATTGCCTAAGTTTGATCGTGATCTTGAGTTAGTTTCAATTGCCGATCAATCAGTTGCGACTGTTTACGGAGGAATGAGGGTTCTTATTCGTAAAGCGGGTGAAACTAACATTTCCGTTAAAATGAAAGGGGATGAGAACTATTTTTCTTCAGAGCCTCGTTCATTTAAACTCTTTGTTACTTCTGGCAGTAGCCGCCTTTCCATCACATCAGGTGCAACTAGCGCAGAAGCGATTTGGAAACCAGGTGGTGGTGGTTCAATTGCGCCACTAGCCATCACTGGTACCAAAGGCACACTGAGTTACAAAATTGCCGACGGTTATCCAACGGATGTGGTTTCGCTAGATAAGAGCAGTGGTTATATGACCATGCGTAAAACTGGTAAAACACGTGTGACAGTGACGGACTCAGGTACGGCTGGTTTTAGTAGCAGCGATATTAGTTATGATGTAATTGTATTAAAGGCAAAGCTTAAAATGAGTGCAAGCTACGCGGATCATAGTTACGAAGCGAACGCCAAACTGACGCCAGTGGAAGAGATAGAGCTTATGGGGCTTAACCCTGAACCCGTAACTACTCACTACGAGCTTCCTGCGCAATATAGTGACATTGTGACTTTAGTGAACTCTGCGACGGGTGAATTAGCTATTAAAAAAGCAGGTAAGTTTTCGCTAAATGTAACTGCTACATCGGATAACTTTGACTCACAGAAATTTATTGCGAGCGGTATAATCAATAAGGCGAAACATCCTGAAATTGTAGTGGGTGATAACGTTGTTCACTACAATCCTCGTAAGATATTTAAATTTAACGTTACTTCACAGGCAATCGGTCATCGCCGTTTTGTTCAGGATCTTGGCCAAACAGCACCGGTGGTACTGACCAATGAGTTGACCGGGGAGTTTGAGACCATTCGCTATGCTGAACAAGGAATGAATAATTACGATAGTAGTCTTCAAGTGCATGAAGCTGAAAGTGACAACTATCTGGCAGGGTCAAAAGGATTTACTGTTTCGGTGAGTGCGCCTCTGGCGGCTGAAGCAGATATGAGCCAAGAGGTGACTTTCACCCAGTCAGACGAAAAAGTCTTTGTAAGTAGTGAGTTAGGTAGCCAAGCCAGTAACTTGGAAGATAGCCGTATTGATTTTAAAGGCGCTCGATTTGTCGCACCAACAGATGCGGATATTAAGAAATATGGCCCAGGTACCCGTATAGCGGTAGGTATGCGTTGGGAAGGTGATGAGAGTGCCGTTAGCGCTCAATACAGAATCGCGATGTTCTATGTGACACGCAACGATGGCTGTGGTGATGCTCCAGCCGCGATTAAGCTTGATGCGGATGGTGTGTGCAGCAATGGCCCTACGACTCGAAGCATTACGTTCCACAACTTAACTGAAAATGATCGCTTTGAAAGTGGTGGTCATTGGAAGTCGATACGTCCTGTTTCGTTGATGCGCTATGGCGCGCGGAAATTTATTCAAACCCCAGATGGCGGTATGTATAGAGATGCAACTAAAGCTTCCAAGTTCTATGAGTGGGCGGTATTGGATTTTGATATAGATAAATAAGACTGATATTGTTGAACAAACGGCGACCAGCAGGTCGCCGTTTTTAATGAAAAAGAGGGCAGTTTACTGGGTAAAGCGCATCACCCCTTCCTGGATCGCAGACGCCACCATATTCCCCGCTTGGTCAAAAATCTCACCACGCACAAGGCCACGGCCGTTACTCGCCGTAGGGCTTTCAATCGAATACAGCAACCATTCATCCATCTTAAATGGTCGGTGGAACCACATCGAATGATCAATCGTCGCCACTTGCAGTTTCGGCGTCAGCAGCGTCACCTGATGTGGGTGCAGCGCGGTGACCAAGAAACCCCAGTCAGACGCATAAGCAAGAAGATACTGATGAATCAATTGGCTGTCTGGGATCTCCCCATTGGCTTTGATCCATAAGTATTGTGTCGGGTTCGCTTTTTGTGGCTTGAGTGGATTAACCACGGTCACAGGGCGTACCTCAATCGGCTTCTCTCCACAAAAAATACCGCGAATTTGCTCGGGCAGATGATCGGCAATTTTGTTGGCAAGTTCAGACTCAGAAGCGTAGTTCTCTGGCCCAAGTACTTCAGGCATGGTGTTTTGGTGCTCGAAGCCGGGCGCTTCACCGTGATAAGAAGCAGTAAGATAGAAAATCGGGCGACCATTTTGAATGGCTTTTACCCGCCGGGTGCTAAAACTGCGGCCATCGCGCAGGTTTTCAACATCATAGATGATCGGCTTTAGCGGATCGCCCGGATGAAGAAAATAGCTGTGAAACGAATGCACGGTTAAGTGGCGCTCGACTGTGTAACGCGCCGCCGATAACGCTTGGCCAATGATCTGACCTCCGTAGACTTGAGGTAAGCCTAAATGCTCACTTTGCCCTCGAAACAGTCCTTGCTCAAGTTGTTCCAGTTGCAATAGTTCTAGTAGTTCATCTAGTGGTTTACTCATCGTACCTCCGTCAAAGTTATGTCAAATTAATACCTTGGATGGCGACAAAATACAAGGTATGGATATACTCGGGTTAGTATCCATAACAACTGGTAAAGAATAATGAAGAAACGATTGTTGATGTTAATGTCTGTTGTGGTTGGTTTTTCTCTGATGGGATGCCAAGCCACTAAACAGGAACCGGTTGCTCAAGCTGAAGTTGAACTGGCGACCATTATCGGCACGGTTTCTTACCGTGAACGAATTGCTCTGCCGGAAGATGCCAAGATCACCGTCACGCTCGCCGACATCTCTTTGGCTGACGTCCCATCGGTCGTGATTGGCCAAACCGAGTTTGAATCGCAAGGCTTTCAATCGCCGTTCGCTTTTCAAATAGATTACGATCCGGCTAAAATTATTCCCAATCATCGTTACGCGGTCAGTGCGCGTATCGAAATGCACGGTAAGTTGCGCTTTATTACCGACACCATCTATCCGGTGCTCACCGACGCAAACCAGAGCACGGAAGCGAACTTGCGCTTAGTTGGCGTTCGCGGCCAGCAATAAGTTTAGGCGTCTCAATGGCAGCGGTTCAAGGCTGCCATTGATACTGCTTTAACGAAACTTTACCTTTATCGCTCACTTCCACGCCTTCCTTTTCTAACCTTTGCTTTTGCCTTGTTAAATCATCGCCTTTGAGCGATATCTCGCCTCGACTATTGATCACACGATGCCACGGCAGCTTTGTTTCTTTTGGTAAATTGCCAAGTGCTTTGCCAACATGGCGGGCGTAGCCGGGAAAACCAGATAATTGCGCTATTTTCCCGTAAGTTGAGACATGACCATGTGGAATTTGGTGAATTACAGCAAAGATTTGTGCAAGAAATTGATCCATACTGAAAGAGTCCTAGTTCGTCCACGGAATAAAAAGGAGAGAGCTATGGTAATTTCAATTGTTCAATTTGTCATCACCGCATTGTTAGCCGTTGTTGGCGCGCGGGCCCTCAGTATTAGTGGGGGGGATGTACCTGTGCTCGCGATGGTGATTCCGGCTTTATGGATATTGCCTCACAGCGGTGTTGCTGGTTTCTTATTACTTGGGGCAATGGCCGTTTACGGCTTTACCTTACCTTTGCAGCCCATTGCCATGTCATTAAGCGTGTGGATTTTATTCCCCTTGCTAATGGTCACTTTTTCTCGTCGAAGCAGCATTTATGTGGTGATCACAACCGCGGCCGTTATCTGCACCATGCAACTAGGCATTATGGTGACTCAGGCAGAAGGCAAAATAGATGGCTCATGGACGGTAACACTCGCGCAAACTTTGTCTGTGATGGTGGTGTGGTATGCGTCGCAGAACTGGTCTTCATCTTCACAACACAGTTGGTGGACCTTGGCTTTTATCCTCGCGCTTTATATTGGTGGCTGGACTCACGCAGCGCTGATCGCCTTATGTATTGTCGGCATCATTGCCTCGGCTGAAACCCTACCGAAGTTTAGTAAGTTTAAGTGGAACAAACTATTATGCTGGACACTGCCAACGGTTGGTTTTGCCGCTATTGTCGCAGCCCCAGATATCGAGGTTCCAAACCCAGTCTTTGTGGTGTGGATTTTCCTCCTTGGCACCGCTTGGGCGACCGATTTTGTCTTGCGTAGTAACGAGAGAGAACAAGACGGCGATTAATCTTAGCTGACCTTTCACGTCTATATATTGCCGCTTAACGGCGGCTTTTACCTTTTAGTCATATAACTGGCTTTCTATGTGATTGTTTTTTGCCCATTCCTGAACGGTGACGTAAAATAGCGCCGTAAGTAGGGTAATTTAAAGGAAAAGAGGTGTATTCGTGATAGAAAAAGGGATGCTTGCCAGCCTATTGTGGTTCGTTGTTAGTTGTACTGCGATGGCCAGCTCTTTGCGCGAATCTTATGTTGTTGCCGTTGAGGCCGACGACGTGGTATCACGAGTCTTATTTCAAGCCATTGAAGAAGAGTTTTTAGTTAACATTACATACCGAGACTACTCCAGTTTCGATGCGATTTTAGACGCCGTTGCTACTGGCGAGAGCGATTTCGCCGCTAACGTCACCTATACCGACGCTCGCGCTCAGCGCTTTGCTTATTCAAATCCAACCAATATTGAATACACCTACTTGTATAGCTATAGCGGGGAAAAGCTTGCTCAAATGCAAACAGTGGCGGTTCCGCAAGATACCATTTATGCCTCCTTGATCAACAGCCACTTTCCTAGCGTACGCCTTATTAGCTATCAGGGGCACGAAGAGGCGATGGAACTGCTTTCCTCGGGCAAAGTGCAAGGCGTGGTGGATGCCATTAATCAGCTAAAGCCGATGCTGCTGGCGGGGCTAGATGCGCACCTTCTCAACGATCAACTCTCGATTAAGCCAGTGTCGATTATCCGGCCGAAAGGCAAACACAAACAAGCACTAGATAAGTTTGTGACGTTTTTACATTCCGAGCAAATTCAAAGAAAGCTAAGAGAAAGCATTGCTCACTATCAATTTGAGATCCGGCGCCAAGCGCTGAGAAAAGCGGTGCTACAAAGTGACTTACAGCTTCATCGGCCATTGAGAATCAAACTGGATGATACCTTCCCCTATGCTCAGTATGGCCTTGACGGTTCGGTGGAAGGGATCAGCGCCGATATTCTTGTTCTTGCGTGTCAAATTATGGGCATTGAGTGTGAGGTCGTGAGTAAGCGCGGTGAAATTTGGGAAAACATGTTTCAAGATTTGATAGACAAAAAAATAGACGTTCTTACGCCCATGATGATCTCGGAAAAGCGTAAGCTGTTTACCTATTTTTCGGCGCCTTATCACTACCCAGAATCCATGGTAATTAAGCGGGTGGGCTACAAAGATAACGTTTACAGCAACGTCTCCGAGTTGATTTCTGAACGAGTGGGCGTGGTGCGTGATGTTATTTTTGATGAGCTGCTCACCCAGTTACTGCCGCAAAAACCGCTGTATTATTATGACGATCAAGACGCGTTAGTCGAGGCACTGATCAACAAAGAAATAGACTACGCGGCAATGGGGTCATCCACACTTAACTCGATTTTGCGTAACGCTGAGTTGTTGCCTGTTACCGCCGATAAAAACATCGGCAGTTTTTATCGCTCCGATGTTGCGATTGGCTTTGTAAAAAACAGCTTAGGCAGAAAGCTTGCCCCTTTGTTTACCCGCGCGCTTAAAATGATCGACACCCAAGCGATCATCAACCGCTACGACAAACAGCCCGACTGGCGAATGAGTTTAGAGGCGGAGCAAGAATTTGCCCATCGGGCTCAGGCTTTGTTTATTGTCTTACTCGCATTTATGGTGGTAGTGGCGCTGTTTTTACACTCCCAGTCGCACACCGACAACTTAACCAACTTAAGAAACCGCCGTGCGCTATATCTAAAACACCGACGCGGGTTAAAGCCTAACCAAGCATTGGTCTATTTGGATGTGAACGATTTTAAAAACACCAACGACACCTATGGGCATGAAGTTGGGGATCTGGTGCTGAAAAAACTGGCTTCACTCATCTTGAAACATTGGCCGGGTAACGGCTACCGAATTGGCGGCGATGAATTCATTTTGATCGGTGAAAGTGACACGGCCAGTTTACAAAAAGCCATCTCGCAGTTAGAGCAGTTTTCACTTACTCACGGAAAAACCAGCCACACGGTAACGGTGGCTATTGGTATTTCGGCGCGAAGAAAGCAGCTAGAGAGTTTGTCTTCTGTTTTAAAACAGACCGACAAAGCGATGTATCGAGCCAAGCAAAAGCGCCGAGAACATAAGCAAGTTGGCATAACTTACTCGTAAGTTACCCCAGTGGAAGAGCGCTTAGCTAGAAAAACCAGCAAAATGAATAATAGTTAATCACTTAAACTCAAAAACTTACAATTCCTTGGTTTTCAGCTTGCAAAGAATAGGGCGATGGCAGATAATCACCTCACTCTTTGGCGAGATGCTCTTCAAAGACAAAAAATAATGGAGGCTCTGGTCCTCCCGCAACGATAGTACGTGAACTCGGTCAGGCCTGGAAGGGAGCAGCCGCAGCGTATGACTCGTGTGCCGGGATGTGGCTGGGGCTTCCACCCATTCAAAACGCCGCTTTTATTAGCGGCGTTTTGCTATCTGACGTATCTCATCCCCCATCGTTATTTACTTCCGCAGGCGTTATCACCAGCACGCTCCGATGCGCTATCAGCGGGCGATCTCTGTTGTCTTCTTTTTGAACTCACCTTCAAGCGGCACGCGTTGTTAGCCTATCTGTACTAATCTTAAGTTGATATGCGTATGTATTCTTAAAGATTCGATGGCGCCAGTTTTAGAGTGGATTTCAAGGTATGTGAGTGGCGCGCGTAGGGAGCAAAAGATGGAAAAAATTCAAACCATTCGTAAGCTGTTTATTGCGTCTGATGAGCACGTATCCCAAACGACGGAACTGCTGGAGATGGCGTTGAATGAGCTGAGAAAGCAGCATAACGGCACCATCATTGGCACCAAGCCCGAGGTGGATTATCAGCAGGTGTTTCAGCAAAGCCGCTTTCCGCAGCACATGCAAGGCGAAGCCGAAACCTTAAAGGCGATATTAGCGCTTTATCAAGGGGTCGGATTGTGGGGGCACCCGCAAATGCAGTCGAACGTTGTGCCAGAGCCGACTAGGATCTCCATCGTGACCGAAGCGCTGGCTACTCGATACAATGAAAACTCTATCTGGG
>Ga0070725_10001039_pt1 | contig 16219 bp, 12 predicted proteins | sample tdDd002_FD_69781 | JGI IMG/M metagenome (GOLD analysis project Ga0070725, IMG submission 69781) | Marine sediment microbial communities from the Atlantic coast under amendment with organic carbon and nitrate - tdDd00.2 | ecosystem: Environmental > Aquatic > Marine > Coastal > Sediment | place... | reverse complement strand
CATGTCTAAGCTAGTTTTAGTTTTAAACTGCGGTAGTTCTTCTCTTAAATTTGCTATTGTTGACGCGCAAAACGGCGACGAGCACCTTACTGGTCTTGCAGAATGTCTGCACCTTCCTGAAGCTCGCATCAAGTGGAAACTTGACGGCAAGCACGAAGCACAACTAGGTAACGGTGCTGCTCACGAAGAAGCACTAGCGTTCATGGTAGAAACTATTATTGCTTCTAAGCCAGAACTAGCTGACAACCTAGCAGCTATCGGTCACCGTGTTGTACACGGCGGCGAGCAGTTCACTAAATCTGCACTTATCACTGATGAAGTACTTAAAGGTATCGAAGACTGTTCAGCGCTAGCGCCTCTTCACAACCCTGCTCACATCATTGGTATTAAAGCAGCACAAAAAGCGTTCCCAGCACTGAAAAACGTTGCTGTGTTCGATACTGCTTTCCACCAAACTATGCCTGAAGAAGCGTACCTATACGCACTTCCATACAACCTATACAAAGACCACGCTATCCGTCGTTACGGCATGCACGGTACTTCTCACCTGTTCATCACTCGTGAGTGTGCGAACCTACTAGACAAGCCAGTTGAAGAACTAAACATCATCAACTGTCACCTAGGTAACGGCGCATCTGTATGTGCAATCAAGAACGGTAAATCTGTAGACACTTCTATGGGTCTTACTCCTCTTGAAGGTCTTGTAATGGGTACTCGTTGTGGCGATATCGACCCTGCAATCATCTTCCACATGCACGACGCACTAGGTTACTCTGTTGAGAAAATCAACACTATGCTAACTAAAGAGTCTGGCCTACAAGGTCTAACTGAAGTGACTTCTGACTGTCGTTTCGTTGAAGACAACTACGGCGAGAAAGCGGAAGCAACTCGCGCAATGGACGTATTCTGTCACCGTCTTGCTAAATACGTTGCGGGTTACACAGCAACTCTTGAAGGTCGTCTAGACGCTATCGTATTCACTGGCGGTATCGGTGAGAACTCTGGCCCAATCCGTGAAATGGTTCTTAACCGTCTAGGCATCTTCGGTATCGAAGTAGATGGCGAAGCTAACCTTAAAGCACGTTTCGGTAAAGAAGGCACTATCACTACAGCCGACAGCCGCATCCCAGCAATGGTTATCTCTACTAACGAAGAGCTAGTTATCGCTGAAGACACTGCAGAACTAGCAGGTCTTTAATTAAAAAAACTGGCTAACATTCGTTAGCCAGTTTTCTATAAGCCGCTCAATTTTAATCAATAATTACAAGTTGAGCTTTTTTCAGATAGTCATAGGTACTCCTCACATGTCCCGTACTATTATGCTTATCCCTACTAGCGCTGGTGTTGGTCTTACTAGTGTTAGCATGGGTGTTCTTCGCTCAATGGAGCGCAAGGGCGTTAAAGTTTCTTTTTACAAGCCAATCGCACAGCCACGTAGCGGCGGCGATCAGCCAGATCTAACTTCAACCATCATTGGTACTAACAGCGATATCAAAATTGCTGAGCCAACACCAATGTCTCAAGCCGAAACCCTTATCGGCAGCGAGAAAATGGATGAGCTGTTAGAAACAGTTGTTGAGCGTTACAACCAAATCAACGATGCAGAAGTGATTCTTATCGAAGGCTTGGTTCCAACTCGCAAACACCCATTCGCTAACCAAGTAAACGCAGAAATCGCGAAAACACTTGGCGCAGAAATCGTGTTCGTTGCAACTCCTGGTACAGACAACCCTGCGCAACTTAAAGAGCGCATTGAAGTGGCTTGTTCAAACTTTGGTGGCACTAAGAACAAAAGCATCAAAGGCGTTATCATCAACAAGCTTAACGCTCCTGTTGATGAAGCAGGCCGTACTCGTCCTGACCTATCTGAAATCTTTGATGATGCAGACAGCGCACAACAAGCGAACGTTGAAGTTATGCAAATCTTCAACTCTAGCCCAATCCGTGTTCTTGGCTGCGTGCCTTGGAACATCGACCTAATCGCAACTCGTGCGTGCGACATGGCTAAACACCTTAACGCTGAAATCGTTAACGCAGGTGAAATCGAATCTCGCCGTATTAAGAGCATCACTTTCTGTGCACGCTCTCTACCGCACATGATCGAACACTTTAAGCCAGGTTCACTGCTAGTAACTTCTGCAGACCGTCCTGACGTTATCGTTGCCGCTGCACTGGCTGCGAAAAACGGCGTTGAAATCGGTGCTATCTTGCTAACTGGCGGTTACGACCTACCTGAGCAAGTTGAAGCACTATGTAAGCCTGCTTTTGAAACTGGCCTACCTATCTTCAAAGCGCAAGGCAACACTTGGCAGACGTCTCTGAACCTTCAGAGCTTCAGCCTAGAAGTTCCTGCTGACGATAAAGAGCGTATCGAGTTCATCAATGAGCACGTTGCAAGCCACATCGACGGCCCATGGATCGACTCTCTAAGCGAAGGTACTCAAGGTATCCGTCGCCTAAGCCCACCAGCATTCCGTTACCAGCTAACTGAGTTTGCTCGTAAAGCAGGCAAGCGTATCGTTCTTCCTGAAGGTGATGAGCCACGTACCGTTAAAGCGGCAGCTATCTGTGCTGAGCGCGGTATCGCGACTTGTGTGCTTCTAGGTAACCCAGACGAAATCCGTCGCGTAGCGGCTCAACAAGGTGTTGAGCTAGGTGCTGGCGTTGAGATCATCGACTCTGAAGCAGTACGTGAAAACTACGTTGCACGCCTTGTAGAGCTTCGCGGCGCGAAAGGCATGACTGAAGTTGTGGCTCGTGAGAAGCTACAAGATTCAGTATTCCTAGGCACTATGATGCTTGAGAACAACGAAGTTGACGGTCTGGTTTCTGGCGCAGTACACACTACGGCAAACACCATCGTTCCTCCGTTCCAAATCATCAAGACTGCACCAGATGCTTCTATCGTATCTTCTGTATTCTTCATGCTACTACCTGACCAAGTATTGGTTTACGGTGACTGTGCGATCAACCCAGATCCAAACGCAGAGCAACTGGCTGAAATCGCTATCCAGTCTGCAGATTCTGCAGCAGCATTCGGCATCGACCCTCGCGTTGCAATGATCTCTTACTCTACTGGTGAATCTGGTAAGGGTGCAGACGTTGATAAAGTACGTGAAGCAACTAAGATTGCTCAAGAGAAACGCCCAGATCTCGTTATCGATGGCCCTCTTCAGTACGATGCAGCAATCATGGAGAACGTAGCAGCTTCTAAAGCACCTAACTCTCCTGTTGCAGGTAAAGCAACTGTATTTGTATTCCCTGACCTAAACACAGGTAACACAACATACAAAGCGGTACAACGTTCAGCAGACCTAGTCTCTATCGGTCCAATGCTGCAAGGTATGCGCAAACCTGTAAATGACTTGTCTCGTGGCGCACTAGTAGACGACATCGTTTACACTGTTGCTCTTACAGCAATTCAAGCAGAGCAAGCTTCAGAAGCGTAATCGCTTTTTAGCTTAAAAATAATAAAGCCCGCTAACTTAACGTTAGCGGGCTTTTTATTTGTTCGTCACTGAATAAAGTACCAATTAAGCTTAGTGACGCTTTGGCTAGGTGAGTACTTTGACACTCGCTCTTTCGACCAATGCCGGCTCAAGTTGCACCACTTGCGGTTGATCGGTGAGTTTATCCAATTTATTCAGCAAGGTATCAACCGCAGCCTGACCTAGGCGATACTTAGGCTGATGGATGGTGGTTAAGGCTGGGGTCATAAACTTAGCGATATGAATATCATCGTAGCCCACCAAAGAAAGGTCTTCTGGAATGCGAATACCCTTTTGTGCCGCGGCATTGATCACCCCCATGGCCATCATATCGTTAGACACAAACAAGGCACTAGGCAATGGCCCGCTTTGGTATAGGGTTTGAAAGGCTTGATAACCGCCTTCGCACTCAAAATCAGATTCAACGATCCAGTTGGCTTTTATCTCCAGCCCTTTTTCGTTCATCGCGCGTTTATAGCCTTCATAACGCATTTGTGCTTGATGGCGATTTAGCGGCCCGGTAATACAACCAATTTCGCTATGACCGGCGTCAATCAGACATTTGGCGGCAAGGTAGCCCCCACGTAATGAATTATCTTGGATCTTGTCACTGGCAAAGTGGATCGGCCCCCAGTCCATGACCACCACCGGAATATCGGCATAGCGCTCAAAGATATCAATACGCTCGCCTTCAAGGGTGGAACACATCAAGATCAGGCCATCGACTCGCTTTTGCAGCAACGTATCAATTGAAGAGCGCATCCGTTCGTTATCCCCTTCGGTATTACACAACACCAAATTGTAATTTTGTTGATAACAGCGGCGCTCAACCCCCTTTACCACCTCGCCAAAAAATGGGTTGGTCGACGTGGTCACTATCATGCCTAGGGTGCGGGTGCGGTTGACTTTTAAACTACGCGCTAAAGCAGAAGGCGCATAATTGAGCTCCTCTGCCGCCTTATTCACTCGCAAGGAGATCTCTTCACTCACATAACGAGATTTATTGATCACATGGCTAACGGTAGAAGTCGATACCCCTGCAAGTCTTGCAATGTCTTTCATCGTTGCCATGTGTGATCCTTAGTTATTAATGCTGAGCTAAAAATGCCTCGACTTCTTGTCGGCTCGGAATAGAAGTTTGTGCGCCAAAACGAGTAACCGAAATAGCCGCAGCGGCATGCGCAAACTTAATAGCTGATTCTAAAGACATATCTTCTAATAAGCCAGTAACAAGTGCGCCATTAAATGTGTCGCCTGCTGCCGTCGTGTCGGTCACATCCACCCTAAAGCCAGCAATTAAGGTACCACGGCCGTTTTGACTCAGCCAAACCCCTTTCGCGCCAAGGGTAATTAGCACAATCTCAATGCCTTTTTGGTGCAAGACATTAGCGGCGGCCTGAGCAGAATGATCATCGGTTACCGTAATGCCGGTTAATACCTCAGCTTCCGTTTCGTTTGGTGTGATCACATCAACGCAATTGAGCAGTGCATCCGGCAATTCTCGAGCCGGTGCCGGATTTAAAATAACGTTAGTGCGATGCTCCTTCGCCACTTTCACCGCCGCTTCAATGCCATCAAGAGGCGTTTCTAATTGAGTCAACAAGTAATTCGCTTGGCGAATTTGTTCAAGGTTTGGCTCAAGTGCTTGAGCGGTTAATTTCGCGTTGGCTTCTGCAGAGATACAAATGCTGTTCTCCCCGCTGTCGGAAACCTGGATCATCGCGATACCCGTCGGGCAGTTGGGCTGCAACTTCACCCCAGCGGTGTTGATCCCATCTAAACGGAAACTTTCACGGATGTTGATACCGAATGCATCGTCACCAATACAAGCGATAAAACCCACATCAGCGTTCAACCTTGCGGCCGCTACCGCCTGATTGGCCCCTTTACCACCGGGAATAACTTGATAGTTCCGGCCATGAAGCGTTTCCCCCGGGCGAGGGAAAGAAGGCACCTGAAGAACGTGGTCAGCATTTACGCTGCCTAATACCACCAACTTATTCATACTCATATCCTTGGTTACATCAAAAAGTACATGGGTTTGGTCTGCCAAACCTATCTACTCTTTGGGCATAAGAAGTAAAGAGGAGAGCGGCGCTCCCCCCCTTCATTAACAATTATTTCGCAATGATTTTCAGAGGTACTGGAATGTAAGTGTCTACATTCGTCCCTTTTAGGACTTTATCCGCAGTCTCGATACCCAGCGCACCAATCATGTCTGGTTGTTGAGCAACCGTTGCCGCCAATTTGCCACGATTAACCGCCGCGATGCCGTCATCAGTACCATCAAAACCGATAATTTTGATGTCTTTACCAGACGCTTGTACCGCGCGCAGCGCGCCCAGTGCCATTTCATCGTTTTGAGCAAATACTGCTTGCACATCTGGGTTGGCCGCTAATAGGTTTTCCATCACATTCAGACCTTTAGTACGGTCAAAATCGGCTGGTTGGCTAGCGAGCAACTCAAGTTGGCTGCCTTTAACTGCATTCATAAAGCCTTCACCACGCTCACGCGCCGCAGACGTACCGGCAATGCCTTCCAGTTGGATCACTTTGGCGTTCGCGCCCACTTTTTCTGCAATGAAGTGGCCCGCCATCTCACCGCCAATGACGTTATCAGACGCAATGTGGCTCACCACATCACCACGGCTTGCACCACGATCTAGCGTAAGTACTGGCACCTTGGCACGGTTTGCCATGCGAATGGCGTTAGAAACCGCGTCCGAATCGGTTGGGTTGATCAAAATCGCTTTTACACCACGAATGGTCAGATCTTCGATATTGGATAGCTCTTTGCTAGGGTCATTTTGTGAGTCCAGCACTATCAAGTTATAACCAAGCTCTTTCGCTTTCGCTTCAGCACCATCTTTCATGGTGACGAAGAATGGGTTGTTAAGCGTAGACAGTACAATCGCCAAGGTATCTTGCGCCTGTGCAGACACAGAAACAGTAGCAGAAAGTACGGCAGCAGAGAGGAGGGTTGCTATCTTTTTCATCGTTATCGTCCTTTGTATTTGAGAGCCAAACTGCATGTCTGGCTCATCGATTTCGGGTTGTTGGAAAAGTAAGTTATAGGGAGTTACTTGTTTTTATTATCAATGAGTACCGCCAGTAGGATCACCACAGCTTTCGCGATCATCTGGTAGTACGAGGAAACATCTAAAAGGTTGAGCGCGTTGTTCAGGAAACCTATGATTAGCGCACCAATTAATGTGCCCATAATTCGGCCGCGACCGCCCGCTAAACTGGTGCCACCTAATACCACAGCAGCGATGGCGTCGAGCTCATAGCCCATACCAGCGGTTGGCTGAGCAGAAGAGAGACGCGAGGTCACAATAATGCCCGCCAGCGCCGCTAGCAAACCACAGATGGCATATACACCAATCTTGACACGGTCGACGTTGATACCCGACAAGCGAGTCGCCGATTCGTTTCCACCTAGGGCATACACATAGCGACCAAAACGGGTGTGGTTAAGTAGATACCATACCGCGGCAAATACAACGGCCATCAGCCACACTGGAACCGGAATACCCAATAAGTAACCAGTACCAAACCAAGCAAACGCATCTGCAGTATCGGTAAAACCGGTTGAGATAGGTCGACCATCGGTGTAGACCATGGTCACACCGCGTAATAGTGTCATGGTGACCAGCGTCGCGATAAACGCCTGAACTTTACCTTTGGCGATAATGATCCCGCTTACCGCACCCAGCGCAGCCCCGGCAACTAGAGCGGTGGGCACCGCGATCAGCACAGGCACTTCCATCGCAATTAGGCTTGCAGCAAAGGCACCACACAAAGCGAGCACCGAGCCCACACTCAAGTCGATCCCAGCGGTCAAAATAACCAGCGTCATACCAACGGCAATGATGGCGTTAATCGAGGTTTGGCGCAGAATATTTAAAATATTATCGACAGTAAAAAAGTTCGGGTTTAAAAAAGAGACCACGACAATCAAAAATATCAATGCAATAAGTGATTTCTGTTCGATCAGCCACTCTTTACTGATCAGCGACTTTTTCTTTTCCGTATTTGGATTACTCATGGTTTTAGTACTCATGCTGCTTCCTCGTTTAACTTCTTACCGACTGCACACGCCATTAGTTTTTCTTGGTTGGCATCCGTCGCTTCAAATTCACCACTGATATGACCTTCATGCATCACGATGATGCGATCACTCATACCCAGTACTTCCGGCATTTCAGAAGAAACAAGAATAATGCTCATGCCTTCTGCTTTGAATTTATTGATTAACTGGTAGATTTCTTTTTTGGCGCCAACATCCACGCCTCGAGTTGGCTCATCGAGAATGAGCACTTTAGGACGAGTCATCAGCCCTTTCGCTATCGCGACTTTTTGCTGATTACCACCAGATAAGTTGCCAATGATCTGATCGCGGCTTGGGGTTTTAATGTTGAAAAGCTGAATAAAGTCTTCAACGGCCATGATCTCATCGCCATGTTGAATGCGACCGCCTTTGGTCAGTTTATCTAAGGCGCACAGTGACATGTTCTCTTTCACCGATAGACCTAACACCAAACCGTCGCCTTTACGGTCTTCGGAAATATAGGCAATACCACTGGCAAGGCCGTCTTGAGGCGAGCGCGGATTAATGGCTTTCCCGTGAAGGGTGACCTCACCCGACTCACGGGCCAAAGCGCCATAAAGAACTTTCATCAACTCGGTGCGCCCCGCGCCCATTAAGCCTGAAACGCCGAGAATCTCACCGTGATCAAGGGTAAAGCTCACATTGTCTACCCCTGCCCCGCAAAGGTTACGTACTTCAAGACACGTGGTGCCGTGCTCAGCATCGATGCGCGGGTATTGCTCATCGAGCTTACGCCCTACCATCATCTCAATCAGCGTGTCTTCATCGGTATCGACCACAGTGCGTTCACCAATAAATCGTCCATCACGCAGAACGGTAATGTCATCGCAAATCTCAAAAATCTCTTTTAAGCGGTGAGAAATATAAACAATGCCACACCCTTGCTCTCTGAGTTCGTTGATCACGTTAAACAGAGATTCTGTCTCGGTGTCGGTTAATGCATCGGTTGGCTCATCCATAATGATGACTTTTGACTCGAAAGAGAGCGCCTTGGCGATTTCTACCATTTGCTGCTCACCGAGGCTTAACTCACCTAATAATGCTTTGGAGCTGTGCTTCACGTTAAGGCGGGCAAGCAGTTTATCCGCCGCGAGATACATCTCATGCCAAAGAATACGCCCCATCGCCCCGGTAATTTCTCGGCCTAAGAAAATGTTCTCGGCAATGGTTAACTCTGGGATCAAATTGAGCTCTTGGTGAATGATGCTGATCCCTGCATGCTGAGAGTCGCGAGGGCCTTGGAACGCGCACGCCTCACCTTGATAACGAATGCTACCGCTGTCTTTGGAATAAATTCCGGTGAGCACTTTCATAAGCGTCGATTTGCCCGCGCCATTTTCGCCCATCAGTGCCATTACTCGGCCTGGATAAACGTTAAGGCTCGCTTTATCTAAAGCTTTAACACCTGGAAAGGCTTTTTCAATCGCATTCAGCTCTAAAATGGCTTGAGTCATGTTGAGTCCTTACTGATTAAATCTCGTGTTTTATTGCTAAAGCAACAGGCTTAAAACACAACACCCGCTTGAAAAATCACATTGGCATAGGGAGTGAATTCCCCGGTTCTCACAATCGCGCGGCTACTCGCCGTACGCGCTTTAAACGCTTCATGAGATACGTAGTTAATTTCGATTGTTTTACTGCAGCGTACCTGCTCTTTTTTAAGCTCATCAATCAACTCTAGATGATGATCTGGGCTTACCTTGGCAAACTCCTCGGCAATGAGCACGCCTTCAATTTGTACTTCACTTAGCATCACTCTCACGGTATCAATAAATCTTGGTACGCCTTCGGTTAACGCTAGGTCAATACGTTTTACTTGCTCAGGAATGGGCAAACCCGCATCACAAATTGTGATCTCATCGGTATGACCTAAAGTGGCAGCAAGATAGGTCAAATCTGCATTTATCAGGGTACTTTTTTTCATTGTTTTACCTATTTCCCGATCCTGTTAATCGAGTTGAATATGGAGAAAAAACACTCATCGAAACGTTTCGATGAAATCCTAGCGCGCTATTGGTAAAATGCACGCAACAAAGATTTAACCTGTGATCACGATCAAAAGCTAAAAGAAAGAAAGGAAATAAACGGTGAGAAAGATCACTGATAAAAACATCAGTAACGGGCGGGAAATACGCTTTTTACGCGAGCAACACACGAAAAAAAACGGCAATACACTTTCATGTATTGCCGTTTTAAATTGAATCAAGGGTAAATTAAGCTTGAATACCAACAATCAACCATGGCGCGTTTGGTACGCTTAAATCGCGCTCCAAGTGCCAAACGTCAGTAATGTCTTCTTCAATACCTTCAACATCATCACGGTAACGACCGCTAAATTGCAGGCTGAGTTGGCCCATTGACGCATCGTAGTCGGCGCGAACAATTTCCGCATCCACATACATCACGTTAGTGTGCTGCTCACCGTCAAGCTTGGCGCGCTCCGCTTTTAGATCCGCAAACAAGCTTGGCGATACGTATTCTTCAATCGTATCCAGTTGGTTGTGGTTCCACGCACCTTGCAAGATGCGATAGTGCTCTCGTGAGCCATTAATGAAGGCCGCTTGATCAAACCCTGGTGGGTAGTTGTGCGGAATATCGCTATTACCCGCAGAGCCAAAACCGCCCGCAGATGAGCTGCCTTGCGCTTGCTCGAAATTATGAACATTCGATTGCGGTTGAGACTGAGACTTAAACATGTCTTGAGCCGCACCAGAGAACGCAGGCTTTTGCCTTTGATCCATGCTGCCTTGTTTGGCTCCAAGCATGCTGCGCATAAACTTAAAGATAAAGTAACCAATTAAGCCGAAGATCAAGATATCCATAAACTGGATACCGTCAAATGCACCGCCAAAGAAAGCCGCCAATAAGCCACCCGCCAGCAAGCCGCCAAGTAGACCACCCATCAAACCTTTTTTACTGCTCGATTTGGTTGGATCGTTTTTAATCGTATTGGTGTTGGTTGTGTTTTGCTTTGGTGCAGGGGCTGTTTTAAAGCTCTTACCAAAAGATTTACCACCACCGAATTTTTTTGCTTCCGCTATTGGTGTCGCCGTGACGGATATCATCACTAGGGCAACAATCGCAAAGATTCGTTTCATTCTTCCCCTCAAAGAGATATTTATTATAAGACCAGCCACATCATAGCCTTTCGCTGTCAACAATGAAATACAAGCACAATAGATCTATGTATCAGAATATTGCTATTTATGCGCGAGCTTTCCTTGACCGTTACATGAGCGAACCATAAAATAATGAACATTGTTCATTTTCTTATACTTACCATGGCTAGACGTAACGACCACACCCGAGAAGAGCTTGTTAAACTGACTCTTGAACAGGTAAAACTTTTTTTAAACGAGCACCCTCATCACGAACTTAGCCTGCGTAAAGTCGCCAATATGATTGGCTATGTGCCCAGTACCTTAGTCAATGTATTTGGCAGCTATAACCTTCTACTGCTTAAAGCGGTCGCACAAACGCTTGATGAGCTTTCAGAGCAAGCGGCGCTTGCGGTTGAAAAAGCCTACGACCCTCTCGATGCACTGCACAAATTAGCGCATTGCTATCATGACTTTGCCCTTGAGCACCCACATCGCTGGCAGCTTATTTTTCAGCACACCATGAACGGTGAAGAACTGCCGGACTGGCAATCGAGCCGTATCGACAAAATGACGGGGATGCTAGAGGAACTGTTAGCCATGCTGCGACCTGTAGGTTCTAACAAGAATGTACTCGAAGCGAGCCGCGTATTGTGGGCAGGCGTGCACGGTATAACTCTTCTTAGCGTAGACGACAAGTTCTTTTCGACCACACCGATGGATGGTAAATTGCTTATCAACAATTTACTTGAGAATTATCTCAATACTTGGCGAGCGTAAAGGAATACCATGTCTCACCCTAGTTCGACTTCACTGTTAAAGAAACGGCGCTTTCTACCTTATTTTGTTACCCAATTTTTTGGCGCCTTTAACGACAATATTTTTAAAAATGTTCTGCTTTTGTTTGTGGCATTCGCGAGTGTTGACGCGCTGCCCGTTTCAAGCAACTTGTTCATCAATCTCGCCGCTGGGCTATTTATCCTGCCCTTTTTCCTTTTTTCAGCCACCGCTGGCGTATTGGCAGACAAATACGAGAAAGCTTGGTTTATTCGCAAAGTTAAGCTCGCAGAAATCGTTATCATGAGCCTTGGGGCTATCGGCTTTATTACCCAAAGCTACTTTGTTCTGCTCCTGCTACTATTTTTAATGGGTACTCAGTCGGCTTTCTTTGGCCCAGTTAAATACGCCCTGCTGCCCCAGCACCTTAAAGAAAAAGAGTTGGTTTCTGGTAACGCTTTGGTTGAAACCGGCACCTTCCTAGCTATCTTACTCGGCACGCTTGGCGCTGGTGTCATCGCATCAAGCCCTAACGCCCAAGTGGTGGCAGCCATTTGTGTGGTGGTGTTTGCCTTCTGCGGGTATGCGGCTTGTCGATATATTCCAACCGCGCTCCCTACCGCACCTGAGCTAAAGTTTGCCTGGCGACCTATCTCGCAAACCAAACAAACCATCGCTATCGCCAAGCAAGATAAAATGATCTACCAAGCCATTTTATCCATCAGTTGGTTTTGGTGTCTTGGCGCGAGTTACTTAACTCAGTTTCCAAACTTCACCAAACTGCACCTAAACGGCAGCGAAAGTGCGGTCTCATTCTTACTCGCGTTGTTTTCCATTGGTATCGCTATCGGCTCGCTTGCTTGTGACAAGATCTCAAACCACAAGTTGGAGCTGGGTATTGTACCAATCGGGAGCATTGGCATCAGTCTGTTTGGTGCCCTGATGGCGCTTAGCGTACCAGAGCAACTGCCTGTACTTGATAGCTTTAGCGCGTTTATCTCCCACTCAGATTTATGGCCAGTGTTTGCTAGCTTGCTCCTGCTTGGGGTGTCTGGGGGCTTATTTATCGTTCCCCTTTACACTTTAATGCAAACTCAAGCCAAAGAGAGCGAACGTGCTCAAGTGATCGCGGCCAACAATATCTATAACGCAATCTTTATGGTCGGGAGCGCTGTTCTAGGTATTGTCTGTCTCTCCCTATTGGAGCTGTCCATTCTTGAGCTGTTTTTAATCCTATCGGTTCTGAATGTTTTGGTTGCCCAACATGTCTTTATGGAAGCGCCGATGTTTTTGGCCCGCTTAGTACTCTGGGTCGTGACGCATACCATGTATCGAGTGAAACACAAAAACCTGACCAATATTCCCCGTGAAGGTGGTGCCTTAATCGTCTGTAATCATGTCAGCTACATGGACGCCTTGCTCATGATTGGCGCTTGTAAACGTCATATTCGCTTCGTCATGGAAGAAGATTACGCCCATTACAAACCGATTAAACGCTTACTTAAAAATGGCGGCGTGATCCCAATTGATGCCACTAATGGCCGTTCCATTCGAAAAGCGTTTGTTGAAGTCGAACGCGCGCTTTCAAATGACGAAGTGGTTTGCATCTTCCCCGAAGGACGGCTGACCTCTAATGGCGAAATGCGCCCATTTATGCGCGGCATGGATTTGATCTTACGCCGCTCTCCGGTACCGGTTATCCCAATGGCATTGAAAGGGCTATGGGGAAGCTTCTTCAGCCGTGCCCACGGCCCGGCTTGCAGCACCAAGCCGAAGCGATTTTGGTCACGGGTTGAAATCGAAGCGGGTCTACCCGTCGCCCCTAAAGAGGCCACCACCGAAACCATGTTTAATAAAGTAGCAGAGCTACGCGGCGATTGGCGCTAACCATTCTAACTATTGGCGTGCGGTTCACACCGCACGCACCAGCCCCCTAGATGCGCCCAAATCTTTTCTTTAAAACCCCAGCTTTTGACACTTAATAAAAATAAAATTGGGATTGTTGGCTAAGTACTCATACTGTTCTAATGAAATTTCCTTCACCTTTTCAGACACTTTCCCCTCTGAAAGGGTGGTGATAGCCAGGCCATTCGCGCTTAGGGCTTCGGTAATTTCCGTTAGTGAACGTCGATAGAAACACACATCAACCGGCTCGCCGACCGTATCCCACACCTCTTCCACTAGCTCACGTTCAAAGTAATTGCCGCTCTTAGAGCATTCAAAATCGGCAAAAGGGTGATGTGTTGAAAAGGCGAAGCTTCCCCCCTCCTTTAGTACTCGAGCCACATCGCTGAAAAACGGGCTAAGATCTTCAAAATAGTGAATAACCAAAGGGCAAATGACTAAGTCTACGCTGGCACTTGGCTCATCTCTAACACCTTGAGAGAGGTCTTGGGCATAAGCATTAACCCGTTGGCCAAACTGACGCTTAACGATGTTGACCATATCTGACGAGTGATCGATGCAGGTGATCTTGGCCGCGCCATTGTCTAACAGATACTGTGCGTAAACACCGCTGCCACAACCGAGATCAAGCACGTTTTTACCTTCAATATCCCCCAGCATCGCTTGCAATGAGGGTCTTTCTAAATGGGCGTTATAGATGTTATCTTGCACGGCTTTATCGTATTGCTCGGCAAATTGAGTATATAGTTTCGACATAGCGTTATCTCTATTGTGGTGTCAAAGGAGTAACAGCGACCAAGCGGCTCTACGCCACTTGGTCAGCTTTTTTAATTGCAGGCAGCGTCAGTCAAGCCGCAGTTGGGCACTAATATCGCCGATCTCACTCTGCCATTTTAACTGCATGTTTGGTTTCTGGTGCTTAGTTTTACGTGCTAAATCATTTTCCAATAGGCTTTCTAGCTCCAGCAAACGTTCAAGCAGTGCCTCTTGGTTGTCACGCTTCTCTACGTTGAGCTCCGTCACTAACTCAATCACTTCACCATTATTGCGAGAGGCAGATGCAGGCTCACTTAGCATAGCGTGTTCCACTTGTGCGCTGCCATTCATTTCAATGAGCTGCTCCCCTTCGATATACCAAAATCGATTACAAGATTTGTCGATAAGCTCTCGATCATGACTCACCAGAATTAGGCCGCCAGAAAAGCACCCTATGGTAGCGGCGAGCGCCTCTTTGCCTGGTAAATCTAAGTGGTTAGTTGGTTCATCTAACATCAGAAAGTGATAATTGGCCAACGACAATCCGACAAATAGCAACCGAGAGCGCTCGCCACCACTGAGCTCGACCACAGACTGGTGATGGCGTGCGTAAGAAAATCCGGCGCTTATCAAGGCCATTTTCCGGCGCTCTTGGGAGTGAGGGTAAAATGGGTACAGTGCATCAAGCAACGAATCGCTATTCCTTAACTGATGCAAGCTTTGATCGTAATACCCCACTCGCGCCTTAGGGTGAAAAAATCCTTCCACATCGGATTGTTGCGCCACTTGAGCTTGATAACTTTGCCACAACATACGCAGCAACGAGGACTTTCCACAGCCATTTTTTCCCATAACCGCCACTCGGTCGCCACTTTTCACTTGCTGAAATAGCACCTCAAACAGCGGTGGCATATTCACAGCAGGTGATACGGCGAGTCTGTCGAGCTCTAAAATTCGGTTGGCCGCCATCGCCTCCCCCGTCAAACTCAACTGCCATGGCTCACCTTCCCCGAGTTGGGTTTGGCTGGCTTTGAGGTTATCGACCCGCTTTTCCATGCTCTTGGCTTTTTTGGCCAAGCTTTCGTTATCAAAATCCCGCCCCCAAATGGCAAGGCGACTGGCGCTCTGTTCAATGCGAGTGATCTCTTTTTGCTCACTCTCACGACGGATCGCGTCAGCTTTATCTTGCTCGGCAAGGGCAGCCCGAGCTTGGCTACAGGTTAAACGGAAAAAATGCAGCTTTTTATCGCGCATGATCCAAGTACAGTTGGTGACTTTATCCAACAGCCTTCGGTCGTGGGAAACCAGTACAAACGTCCCCTTCCATTGTGTTAAAAAGCGCTCAAGCCACAATAGGGTTGGTAGATCTAAATGGTTACTTGGCTCATCGAGCAGCAACACATCGGGTTCTAACATTAACGCGCGCGCTATCAATAACCGCGCATGCTGGCCGCCGCTCAGGCTAGCAATGGATTGAGGCCAAAATAGCTCATCAAAACCCATACTTGATAACAATACTTTGGCTCGCCATTCATCGGACTGACGCAGCTCCTCAGCGAGATTCTCGACGACCGCTTCCAATAAAGTGGCCTGTTGCAGCCTTTCGGGAATTTGCTGCTCAACCCTTGCCATTTGGCACTGGTGAGCAAGCGACACTTCGCCACGGGTGAACATCAACTCTTGGTTTAGCAGCTTTAATAGCGTGCTTTTGCCGCAACCGTTGCTGCCAATGAGACCGATACGGTCGCCTTTTTGTAAGGTAAACGAAACCCCTTCAAACAAAGTGCCTGAAGTGACGTCATAAGAAATAGACTGTGCAGATAGTAATGTGCTCATGGTGCTTACTCAAGTTTTACGCGCACTAAAACGCGGCTGTCATGTTTACTGACAACAACCTAGTAAGCTAGAGAGAAGGGTTCTCTAGAAATGGGTTAATTAACTTCGCTCAAGCTTAGGTTATCGCAGCACGATAGGATTAAAACTTGAGTCTTTGCCATACCAAAAAATTGGCGCAAAGTTTGTTTTGCACACGTTCATTAAAGATCCTCCTTTTCTAAAATTAAATGGGCCAATGGCGTAATGCT
>Ga0070725_10001037_pt1 | contig 16222 bp, 12 predicted proteins | sample tdDd002_FD_69781 | JGI IMG/M metagenome (GOLD analysis project Ga0070725, IMG submission 69781) | Marine sediment microbial communities from the Atlantic coast under amendment with organic carbon and nitrate - tdDd00.2 | ecosystem: Environmental > Aquatic > Marine > Coastal > Sediment | place... | reverse complement strand
AGTCATCAGGATACTGATTCAATGAAAAAGTCCTTTGAACATATGAAATCATAACTTGCATCTTATGTAAATTTTGATGAAATTGATTGTGAAGTCTTGAACCGTTCTGTCTCTAAAAGTGTGATATCAAAACATGAAACAATTGTAATCACTTACAAGTTTAGTGTTTAGTTCAATTGAAATAAGTAGGGGAGGTAAGGACAATTAAAAAGCAATCTTGGCTCAGATTTCAGTATAATATTTAGGCACAGAAAGTGAAAAAATCACAGTCTGTGTCTTTTCAATTAAGACAATATTAATAAGAATGATTTTGTATATGTGATAAAATGTAATTAACTGGTATATGATAAATATAGTTATTAGCATCTAGTTTCACTATCAGAGTCACTGCTTAGTAGGTGTTCGCAGGCGCACGACCATGCGAGTTTAGTTGTATGCTCAACGGCGTCTCTGATGCTCACCATTATATGTACAACAAAGAAGAAAATGAGTAAATAATGAAGGAAAGAGACCAATTTAAGGACAAAGTTACAGATTAGATTATTTTTAGTATTCATTTGCCAATACAAGACATAGGTAATCGTTCCCCATATTTAATTAATGCGGGTAAAAAAACGCAAAATGTACCCATGTAGAAATTAAGACGAAGGAGAATCAAATGTATAAAATCAATCTAACACTAACAGAAGAAGATTATATAAATTACAATGAACATTTTTTTAACGAATCGGGTGGCATTAAAAAAGTAAGAATGATGACAAGTATATTTATTGTGTTCGTAGCGTTTATGATAACTTGGATAACTCGAGTAGAGTATAATACATCGTTTGTTTTGGGAGCGTTATGCACAATTATACCTCTAATCTATTTTCTACCAATACTTTTTTATAACTCATTTAAGCAAAAAGCTATAAATATACTGAAAAAGGATACATCAGGGAACTTGTTATCATTAAGAGCAATAGAAATTAATGATATTGGTATTTCGTCTAAAACAGAGAATGCTTTCACACAATACAAATGGACATTAATGAGTATCTGATAGATGTTTATAAGTTATGTTATCCACAAACTCATATCGCTTATTTGAACCATCAATTTGTGCTCTAATATTTCACAAAGGTGTTTTATAATTTGTTAATATATTATATAATAACTTTGGGAACTATGAGAGGCGGAGAAATGACACTGTTTATTAGATTGACTTTTGATTATTTACATATCGGCATGATGGTTTTCTTATGTATGACATTATTTGGTGTTAAACTTAATAGAAACAATAAAAAGTTAGTGATTGCTTCAACGGGCATCATTTTTTTATTGATGAGCTTTAAGTCGTACATTCAATTAGACTACACATTAGCAGCAAGGTTAATAGAAGTATTGTTGTTAATTATTATGGCTGTCTTTATAAAAAAGTTAATCAGGCAAAAATATTTAATCGCATTAAGTGCCTCTTTCTTTAGTGTGGTTGTTTCTATACCGGTTTATATATTAGTTACTTTTTTATGGCTAAATACAAAGGAGACAGATGTAAACTTCCGCCTTATAGAAATGGCAACGGCCATATCATTAAGTTTATTTTACTGTACTTTATTGATGGTCTTAAACAATAAGAAATTGGCTAAAGCAAAGAGAACTTTAAGTACTTTGATTATAAAATTTAAGAATGGCTTTATAGGTGTATTCATATTGATGTATGGTGCCCTAATTGTAAGTGATATTATTTCAAATAATCGATATTTGAGCAAAAATTTACTCATCATCCTCACACCGGTATTTATGTTGCTTACATTTGCAAGTTTAATATTTTTGATTGGTCAGCTGCAGAAGAATCAACAACATATTGAGGATCAACTGGCACTATTAGATGATTATACAGATACAATTGATCTGTTGTATCAAGATGTAAAAAACTACAAAATTGAATTAACCAAAGAATTCAATTATATCCAAGAATGTGCGGACATTAACGATCAAGTGGCTTTAAAAAAATATTATGACACTCATTTAAATGAAAATGAATTACCCGAGCTGGAAGTCTACCAAATATTAATAAAACTATCTAAATTAAAAATATCTTCTCTGAAAGGGTTAATTTTGAGTAAATATCAAAAAGCACTTAATGTAGGTGTTTTATTTGATGCAGGTATAATTGATGAATTAGATGATTTAGAGGTTGATGAAATTGATCTGTGTAGAATGTTAGGTATATTGTTAGACAATGCAATAGAGGCTGCCAAAGATTCACCTGCCAAATCAACTCATGTATTTATAGAAAATAGTATCAGTCAACCCAATCGTTGGTCGATACAAGTAAAAAATAATTATTCTGGTAAGTTAGATCACAAAAGGGGTCGATGGAGAAGTACTAAAGGGAAAAAAAGAGGTGTGGGGTTGAAATCATTAACTGCTCTAATTACTAAGTATACGCATATAAAACTTGAAACCCATGTCTCAAAAGATTTTATTGTTCAAAACATGATTATTGACAAAGGTGAAGTAAGATGACTATATTATGGGTCCTAGAGACCGTACTAGATTTTTACCAAATTGGCATGCTATTTTTCTTACCATCTCTGTTTATCAATAAAAAAATGCAAAAAAAAGATTATCCGCTGTTTGTAATTAGCATCATTGTTATATCTATTTGTTACCAATCAAAACTTCCTATAATGTTGGCATATCCTTTAATGGGTGCATTAATTTTTTTAGTTCAAAACATCTATATAATAGTTGTTGTAAAAAAATTGTATCAAATAGATTTTAGTTTAAGTAGTGCTTTATTTCTTGTCACATTACTACTTACACTTCCAGGAAACCTGATTGCCAGTTTTTTTTCAGGCATACTCAAAGCCAACATAGACTTAATGGATTTAACGATCATTTATAGTATTTTTATTGATTTAAATTTTGTTGTCATAAGTAAACTGCTTATAACTGCTAAACCATCCTTAAAATTAAAGATAAATAATCATGTACGACAGTTTAAAAAACACTATACCTCATTATTTTTATTATTAGTAACTGCTGGTACGTTGTCAAGTGTTGGATTCGAATCAGTTGATAACTTATTCGAACGTGAAATTTTGGTTATGCATGTCATATTTTCACTTTCAATAATATTTATACTGTTTTTATTAGCAATGAAAATATACCGAACCAATAGTGTGTTAAAACAAAAGCAGAAAGCATTTCAGAGTTACCACCAAATGGTTGAACACTATTATAATGAAATATCTCATTTAAAACACGATAAATCAAATATGTTGATTGCTATAAAACATTCTATGGCATCAAATCATATATATAAAGTGTCGTTGGATCAAATATTACCTGATAAGAATGAAGACTTGTTCTTATCTCTTGAAAAAGTGAAGAATAAGAATTTAAGAGGCATCCTACTTGAGCTAAGGCAAATTGTAATAACATCCGGATATAATTTCACAATTGATTCAAAAAGGGGTATTGGTGATAATTTAAAACTTAAAAATTATAAAAAATTATACGACGCATTGTTATCACTTACAAGTCATTGTAAAGGTCATTATAAAATTGTCTTAGATGAGAAAAACACAATTTTTTATATGAACATCATGATAGAACATCAGAATAACAATAGAGATCATAAAAAAGTTATAAGACAATTAAACATGCAAAATCTTAGTTTTACACAGTATGAAGATCTTTTGTCAGTTGATATTGAAATTGGCTTAACAAGTTAGTTGGTACCCATAAAAGATTAATGTATCTAAAGTTTTAGGATGTTTTCTGAGAAAAACTAGAATTCAGGAAGAATCATCAATGAATTAAACCGAAACAACCTTAATTTTGTAAGAACTGACAAAGACTTAAATGTTGATATTGAAATAAAAATAATGAGTTAATTTTGTTAAGAGTTTTCATTTGTTTAGATAAATTATTAGAAGGAGTCATATGAATAATATTTATATAGTTGAAGATAATATTAACTTTTCAGTCATGCTAAAGAATCTATTTGAAAATTATACGACTTCGCATGATAAAACAGTGTTTGATGATATTGTTGTTGTAAATGATGCTTTTATTGACTTCTTGTCTTCTGTTAAAGAGAAAACTGGTTTTAAACACTTGTATGTACTAGACATCGATTTAAAAGATGGTATTACTGGTTTTCAGTTAGCAAAAGAAATTCGAACGTTTGATCCCAATGGTTATATATTGTTCATTACATCTCATATTGAATTAATGGGGCAAGTTTTTTTACATAACTTAAAAGCAATCAGTTTCATATATAAAAGTGATCCATTGCTAAATGAGCGTATCAGTTCAGTTATGGATCAAATTTATCTTGAAACATGTTTACAAGAAAATGACTCGGTTGTGGAAGCACAGTTGATGTATCAATACAAAAGTAATTATTATAAGATTAACTATACAGATATCAGTCTCATTGAAACAGATCCCATAAAAAGAAGACTACAAATTTATACAGACAAAGATGTTTATCCTTGTCAGATTAAACTTAAAGATTTATATGAGGATTTACCAGATTATTTTATTCGATTACATCGATCTATAGTGGTGAATGTTAATGCTATTAAAAACATATCAATGAACGAAGGTTTGTACACTGCAGTCTTAAAAAGTAACAAACTTTTACCTATTTCTAGATCATATGTAGAAGAAGTTATTCGCGCTTTTCATGATCAATCATTTGTGTAATTGCTCGAATGACACTATTTTTTGCTTAAACAGAGTTTATGAGAAATCATAAGCTCTTTTTTTATTGAAAGTGTTGCAATGCCCCTGTTATCTAATTGCCCCAATGGGCTTCTTGTCTGCTTAAACCGTTTAATAAAGCGCTTTCATTCATGTTAATCTATATATAACGGAAATAGAAAAGGAGAACTTAATGGAAAATTATTATGAAATTTTAGGCTTAGATCAAAATGGTTTGGTTGGTGATCTTGATTCAGTATTGAAGAAGATGCAAAGAAAATGGCAATCAAGAACCAATGCACCCGATTTAACCAAAAGACAAGAAGCTGAAAAAATGCTGAAATTGGTTACTGAGGCAAAAGGTATTTTGAATGATGAAAAGAAAAAAGCTGCTTACGACAAAAGATTGAAGAAACAAAAACCTAAACAACAAGAACGTGTTACTTCAAGTATTTATGATCAATCAGAATTATTAATAGAATCTAAGAAGTTTATTGCTGACAACAAAATAGCAGACGCTTTGTTACTTTTAAAACGTCTGATTTTAGAAGACCCAAACCATTCTGAAGGTCATTCAAACTATGCATACTGTTTGTCACGTATGAATAGATTGATGGAGTCAATTCAGTCTTATGAAACAGCCTTAGCACTTGATCCAGAAAATGGTAATATCTTTTATGATTTAATTTACGTGTATATTGAGAAGGAAGATTTTAATGTTGCTGAACAATACTTAAATAGAGCATTAAGAATTGTAAGTGATACATCACCTTTCTTGAGACTACAAACTTATATTATGAATATTAAAGGTAATTATGATCAAACAATTGCATTGGTTGAGAATAAACTTACATCGGGTGAAACAGTACCTGATCAAGTCCTTGCAGATTTATGTGATGCCTATGAAAATAAAGCTTTAGTTTATTATAGTAAAGGGCAAAATGGTTACTTCTACTTAACAGAAGACAATCACATTGATGAAGTTCTAGGTTACTGGGACAAAATCAAAAAATACAAACATGTTTATGATGATAAAAATTATCCGGATACTCAATACAATAGTGTTAAAGATCTTAAAAAGAAAACATTCTTTAAAGAGGCTTGGAAAGTATATGTTATACCTGTACTAGGTCTTGTAGGTTTGTTCCTTATGGCTCAAGAAACGCCTGAGATGATGGGAGAAATTCTTGCAACCATGGCGGTATTAATACTCTTTATCGCATTTACAACATATTTAGCAGTGATACCTCATTATAAAATTAATAAATCATATGTAACAGGCAAAAAATTACCAGTTCAGTGGCTGATCAAACTAAATGGTCTTATTGTAACTATCTTAACTATTCTTTTTGTAGTTATGTTTTGGATAGCAAGAGTAGCTAGTGAAAGTAACAATAGGTAGGTAAATATGAAAATAGGAATAGATTTAGGCACAACAAATAGTGCAGTAGCATATATCAATCAAGATGGTCTACCAGAGATTATATCAAATGCAGAAGGTTCTAGAATTACACCTTCTGTGATTCTCTTTGAGGATGATGAAGTCGTTATTGGTGAAGTAGCCAAACAAAATTCAATATACGATCCACTTAATGTGGTTCAATTTGTCAAAAGACAAATGGGTAATAAAGATTTTGCTTTCACAACTGAAAATGGTAAAACGTATTCCGCTGAAGAATTATCAGCATTACTACTCAAAAAACTAAAACAAGATGCAGAAGCATTTTTAGATGCGGAAATCACACAAGCAGTTGTAACCGTACCCGCTTATTTTGATGATGCTAAGAGACAAGCAACTAAAGATGCCGGTAAACTGATTGGTTTAAACATTGTTAAGATCATCAATGAACCAACTGCAGCAGCATTATCATTTGCACATGGTCATGTTGAAGGAGAATCAAAAATATTGGTTTACGATTTAGGGGGCGGTACATTCGATGCCACTCTAATGATTGTCACTGATTCTGAAATTGATATCCTTGCAACCTGTGGTGACAAAAACTTAGGTGGTTTTGATTTTGACAACTTGATTATTAATCATGTCATTGAAGCGTTTGAAGAACAACATGATATAGATTTGTTTGATGATGAAGAAGCAATGCAATCGTTGCGTGAAAGAGCGGAAAGTGTTAAACAGCAATTATCATTTAAACCAACAGCACCACTTATGATTGGATCTTCGGGTAAAAAACTTAAAGTTGTATTTACAAGAGAGATGTTTGAGGAAATGCTTGAACCTTTACTTGAACGTTCAATTGTTCTCATGGATATGGTTATGGAAGATGGACAGATGAGATACGATGAGTTAGACAGTATTTTATTAGTAGGTGGTTCTTCAAGAATACCTTTGATTGAAACATTAATTGAAAATCGTACTCAACTAAAACCTTCACGTAATATAAATCCTGATGAAGCAGTAGCAATTGGAGCAGCATGGCAAAATGAATACCTCGATACTGTAGAATCAGATAGTTCAAATAAGAAAATGATTATTTCAGATGTATCGTCTCATAGTATTGGTCTTGTATCAAACAACGACGATGGTAAATCAACAAACACCATACTATTAAAAAGAAATTCAACATTACCCATAGGGTTTAAAAGAGAATTCTTCTTAATTTACGATGAACAGGATAGAGTTGATATTCAAGTAACCGAAGGCGAAGATGAGGATTTGGATTATGTAAGAATTATAGGTGAAGCTAAAGTAAAACTACCACCGGGTATTAAAGCTGGTGATGGTTTGCTGATTGATATAAGTTTAGACGATAACCAGATTGTTCATGTATATGCTTTTTTATCAGAAGGAAATGTTTATTTAGGTGAAATGCATCTGGAAAGAGCTTCAAACTTATCTGAAGAAGAAATTGAAGAGAAGGGGCAAGCTATATCTAACACAACAGTTAACTAGGAGTTTGTATGTTAAATCGAATTAGGCAAGAACATTATGAAGGCAATTTGCTAAAAGCAAGATCTCTAGCAGAAAAACAATCAGACAATGGAGATATTTGTTTTGAGTATGCACTAATTTGTATTGATCTTCATTTGGCGATTGATGCTGAAAAAGTGATGACTCGATTTAGTGGGAATAAGAAAAAACTGATTGAGATTGGTATATTAATTGAGAGACATCAATTTGATCAGGCCAAAGATATATTGGATCAATTGAAAGTAATGAACTATGAGTTAATGGTAAAAAATCTATTGCTGTTGTCTTTATTAGAACTGATAAATGCGCCATACCAAGAGATTGTTGATGTATTGGAACAGTTACAGAAGGGGAAATACAACCCTTCTATGTACCTGTTTCAAAAGATCGATTACTTATTAAAAGACCATCAATACGAAGTCGCAAAAAAACAATTAAGAAAAGCAGCACTTAAATACCCTAATCATCCAAAAGTTAATGAATTAAGAAACCAAATGAAAAGTAGAAGTCAAAAGTACTCAAAGACTAAATCAACTGAAATACAAGTTGAAGAACATCCTATGGAAACCTTAGAAAAATTTATTGGTTTAGAGCCAATTAAGGAGACTGTAAAAGGTCTTGTGAAAACGATAGAATTTAACAAACAAAGAAAAGTGATGTTAAATATTGAAGACGAATCGTCTACAGGTTTTCATTTCATTTTTAAAGGCAATCCTGGTACTGGAAAAACAACGATAGCAAGAATTCTTGGCGGTATCTTTAAACATCATGAATTGTTAGAAAAAGGTCATGTGATTGAAGTGGATCGCTCAGGATTAGTCGGTGAATACATTGGACAAACAGAAAGCAAAACAAAAGAAGCCATCGATAAAGCAATGGGTGGTATTCTCTTTGTAGATGAAGCTTATGCACTTTATAGAGAAGGTAGTCAAAATGATTTTGGTAAAGAAGCCATAGACACACTTCTGAAAGCAATGGAGGACCATAGAGATGATCTTTGTATCATTTTTGCAGGCTATAACGATGAAATGAGTGAATTCTTAAATTCCAATCCAGGCTTAAGAAGTCGTGTAAACTTTCATTTAGATTTTCCGGACTACTCGGATGATGAACTTTTAAGAATTGCGGATGAAATGGTCAAAGAAAAACACTATAAAATACACGACAACAGTAGAGCGGTTCTTTTAGAACAATTGGAAATAGAAAAAGTAGATGATACTTTTGGTAATGCTCGTGTTGTTAGAAATTTACTAGATGAAGCCATTAGAACAAAAGCAACTCGTTTAGCAGGGACTGATTTCACTAAAGAAGAAGCCGAATTTTTAACACCAGAGGATTTTGGTATGACATCCTTTAAATCAAAAGAAACGGTAATGGACGAAGCGGTAGAATCATTAGATCATTTAATAGGACTAACAGAACTTAAAAATCAGATACTTGATATGAAAGATTTCGCTGCTTATCAACTGAAACGTAAATCACTTAATTTGTCCATTAAAGATATTTCTTATCATATGACTTTTGAAGGGAATCCAGGGACTGGTAAAACAACTGTTGCTAGAATTGTAGCACAGATATTTAAGAGTTTAGGTATTTTAAAAAGAGGCCATTTAATTGAAGCGACAAGAGAAGATTTGGTTGCGTCTTATATTGGTCAAACTGCTGAAAAGACTTCTAAATTAATTAAAAAAGCTTATGGTGGTGTGTTGTTTATAGATGAAGCTTATGCACTTGCCAGTGACGGACCAAATGATTTTGGTAAAGAAGCGATTGATACGTTGATCAAACATATGGAAGATGATAGAGATAGAGTGGTGATTATTTTAGCTGGATATACAGACAATATGCAACAGCTGCTTAATAAAAACCCAGGATTTGAAAGTCGTATCAACTATAGACTTAAGTTTGAAGATTATAGTGAAGAAGACCTTAATAATATTTTAGACATGTACATTCACCTTGATGGTTATGATTTAACTAAAGAAGCTCGTGTTGCAAAAGATAGAACCATTAAAACCTTATCAGATCAAAGAGGCGATAATTTTGGTAATGCAAGAAGTGTTAGAAATATATTTGAGAAAGTTAAGGTGAATCAAGGTACTCGGTTTAATAGAGAAAAGCTACCAGACGATCAAATCACTTTGATAGATGTACAAGATTTTGGAGGGGTATAATGAGTTATTATGATTTACTAGACATTAATGAATCGGATAGTTTAGAGATAATTAATGAGAAACTAAATAAACTTAATAGAAGTTGGCAAAGAAGAACCAATGCACCGAATATAGAAAAAAGACAAGAAGCTGAAAAAATGCTGATGCATATTCAAGAAGCAAAGAAAGTGTTCAATAATGGGAATGCAAAACCACAGTTTGATAATCAATCTGATGATGTGCCAAAGGACTTATTAGATATTGTTGATGAGATGTTGGCTGCTGCAGATCAAGGCAGTTATGCAGAAGCAATGATACTTGCCAAACAAGCATCATTAAAATACCCGAACAGTTTTGCACCAAATTATAATTATGCATTTTATTTGTCAAATTTAGATCGATTTGAAGAAGCGGTTGCTCAACTAAAAAAAGTCGCTAAAATGCAACTTGATGATGGACAGTTTTTGACGACCTATGCGCTTCTTATTCAGTTGATTTACTTAGAAATTGTAGATATGAACCTTGCAAGAAAGTATTTAGATATTGCCATTAAACCAGCGATGGAACTAGAAATAGATGATTACAGTCAACAAAAAATCATTTTTTTTGAGACCATGTATATGAAACGTATGGGGGATCATGAGGGTGTACGTGAAATGCATTATTTCTTTAAAAGAAAATTTAATGATTTTAAGTATCATTTAGATGCACTTTTCTTAGATTCCCTAAAAGTTGAAACTGAGGCTCATTTTGATGTGGGTAAAAACGGCGATTATATTGTGACCAATTTGGAACAGATTAAAGCCCTTGAGACACTGTTACAAGAAGCAAAAAGCTGTAGAGATCATGCGAAACATCTTGGTAAATATGATGTGACATGGATAGATGCAAGGACTAGTTATATCAATAGATCCAAAGAAAAAGGCAAGTCAAAGTACAGTTTAGTAGCTAAAATTGTTGCCATAATAATTGCCTTTAATTTATCAGGTTATATATTTAACTTCAGTTTTTATTACCTGTTTAGATTAAGTAATCTATTCTACTTGATTGTGATGATTGTATGTATAAAATATGGATTTAAATCCAATAAACCAATATACGAACTGAATAGAAAGGATGTTGCATGAAGAAATTAACTTCTCTTATTATATTGATATTAATCATTGTTTATGCGAAGCAATTGGTTGTGTTTGGTGCAGCGAGTATGATAGTGATGGCTATTCTACTTTTATTGATAATAAAAATGCTCTTTAAAAGTGGTTTAAGTAAAACTAAGCACGGCAGTGAATATGATGACTACCTATAATTAAACGACTGAATATCTCAAGTTGCGTCCAACAGTAGTCAGTTATCTACTTTATATGCAATTTTGTGGAAATCTTGAGGTGCATAAAGTAAGGTAATATACTTGGAATAAAGAGCAATATTTATGTTTTCTCGTGCAGTTAATCTGAAAATAATTGAACTAATCTATCACTTTTATAGAGTGCAGATCACCATGTTATTTATTACCAATACTTATTTAGCAGAAGAACGAGTAGTTATTATCTATGAAAGAGGCACAATGCAGCGAATGGTATTTAAGATGCATAATATGATATGAGTGTAGGGCGCTTGGCTTGTAACGTTTTGGAGATAATGAATGTAGATTTCAAATGGTAATTCCTTCATACAACTTGTTTTTCTTATTTAGTTTGATTTAATTACAATCACTGAATACAGGCAACGTATCAAAACCTTTCGATGTAAGTTTATTTTTTATGAAGGAAGAATCATAAAACCACAGGAGTTGCTAATTATGAAATAGGTGAAAACGCACATATTACAGAAAATATAGTTTAATTATTCGATAGATGTATTTTTGTTAAAATTTAGTGCATGCCCTTAAATTCTTGGTAATCCTTAAAAAATATAATCCTGAAACTAGTTAATATAGTAATCTAAGTCTTATTAAATATAAGGATAATAAACTGTCGATTATTGCTCTAACAATACTAGGAGGGTCATTGAGTTAAATATTGGAGAGATTATGAAAAAAAATATAGTAATGTTAATATCTATTATGATGATGTTTAGTTCATTCACATTTGCAGAAATCGATGAACCATCTGGATGGGCTGAAACTGAGATTGATGAGTTAAAGTTGTATGATGAATTTAGAGCTAGTGCGTTTAATGATTACAAAGAAAACATAACAAGAGCAGAGTTCATTTACTTGGCAGTTCGTATTTATGAATTGTTCAATGGAGAAGACATTGTTCCTGACGCGTCTATATCATTTAACGATACTGATGATATCTACGCATTAAAAGGAGCTACCGTTGGGATTACAAGTGGAATTGGTGATGGTAGATTCGGTCCTAAAGAGTTATTGACAAGAGAACAATTAGCAGTTTTAATGATGAATACAATTAAGTTAGGAAATCTTGATATGTTACCGAACGATGGGTACAAATTCAATGATGAAAATAAAGTCAGTACTTGGGCTAAAGACATGGTTTATTTAGCAAAAGCAAATGACATTATCAATGGCGTTGGGAATGATACATTTAACCCCAAAGGTAGTGCAACGATCCAACAGGTGTTAGTTATAACAAATAAAATCATTGGTAATAATATAGGTAAAAAGTGGAGAGTTGAAGGTAAGACTGAACGTACTATAGATTTAGTTAGACCAGAAATCGCTGAGAAAGAGGAATCAAATGGTTATGTACCTGTGACTCCTGAGAGTACAAGAGACTTAGTTAAATATTTTGATAAGTCTAGTGGTGAAACTCTTTGGGGTTTCAAGGATAAGCAAACAGGTGAGATTGTTGTTAAAGCTAAGTACGTCGGTGTATATGTTTTCGAAAACGGTAGAGCTATCGTAATGACACACAATCTGATAAGAGGGTTTAACACCAATACGTTAATTGACGAAGAAGGTAACGAGTTAATAGATTCAACTAAGTATCTTATTCAACGAGAGCCTACGTATTTTAAAATTAGAGTTATAGCTAATCCTAACTCAACCGCTTCTATGCGTGTGGTTGAAGGTTTAGCTGATGCATCAGGTAAAATATTGGTTGAACCTGAATATGACTATGTAGGTGAAATAACACCAACACGCATACTCGTACATATGAACTCAACTACTGACGAATATCTCGGAGGTACTGCCGCACTATTTGACCCACTGGGTAACGTAATTATTCCTATGAGTAGAGGTTATCGTCTTATATCTGAACTAAATGATGTGACTTTCAATCTTGACGGTTACAATAAGTATTACACTTCTATTTTACAGTCTCATATAGATGATAAGATAGGTTTATTAGATATTGATGGTAATGAATTAACTCCAGTTAAGTATAGAGCTATAAGCCCTGTTAGTGTTGAAGGAATCTTTTATGTGAAAGCAGAAGGTAAATATGGATTACTTACTACTGAAGGTAAGGAGATTATTCCTCCAATCTATCCTAAACTCCGTAATGTAGGCTCAGGTTACTATGTAGCAGAAAACACTGAAGGAAAAGTTGGTATTGTCAATTCTATGCATGATATAGAATTGCCTTTTGATTATGACTATATACACCCGTATACTGGTACTATGATTTTAGTTAAAAAGAATGGTAAGTATGGTTTTGTAACACTTTCTGGAAAATCAGTTGTGCCTATTGAATATGAATGGGCTACAAGGATAGACGGTGAGATTATACTAGAAGACAAGAAAAGCAGATATAAGTATGAGGATGGACAGTTAGTACATCAATTCGATTTAATAGAAAAAGATAGTGTGACAACTGATTCTCGTATATCCGATAATTTAGATGACAGTAAGTTACTGAGGGAAACACTGACTAGGTACGGTCAGGTCGACGGTGAGGAGAGTTCAAGAATATTTCTAAATATGAGTGGGTTGAATTACTATGAAAACACCTTTGGTGGCCAACGACATTCAAATATGAGTATTTCTGTGCAGGATTACAAAGTAGAAATACCTTACTTATATATTAACATTGGTAGGTTCACTCATTCAACAGGAAATGTGTTGTTATCTTTTGTTGATTATGTTTATCCAAATAATAAAGATATGTATGATGCAGCACTTAGTATAGTACAAGCTATCGACAGTACAAGAGTCTATACTCATGATGGTACAGAAGTTTACAGTACAGGCTTAGTAAATGGTAAGGAAGAAGTAGTAAATGGTGTAACTATCTTCTATGACCTTCAATCATCAGGTTTAGTAATTACTTTCACACCATCCAACTAGGTATTTTAGCACTAAAATGGATCCTAAAAGTTAGACCTAAAATCTGATTCTAAGGAGGGCGGTTTGGGTGCTGTTATAAAATTAGACAATGATATAACAAAGCAGTTTATTAACTGGAAGTTAGACTGTGTAGACGCCGAATGATTGGGTTGGTTTCGATTGGACTTAAAGTACTTGATTTATACTTGATTAAGAGTAATATAAAGTTGTAAATTTGGCTACTTGCTACTATTACTTATTGAAACAAACATATTTATGTAAGACTAAAATATTAGATTTTATACTGTTAGATGTTGACCAATAGAAATCCATATATTATTGTTGTATGTAATATATATAAGCCCAATGTTGAAGTTTTGACATTGGGTTTTTAATTACTAAATTTAAGAAAAATTATTATCTCTTGTGGGTTAGTTGAAAATTCATAGATCGATAAAATCCACCCGTAAAATAACCTAGCCCTTAAAATTTGATTATAAACTAGTCAACCTCTTGAGGTAGGATAGGCTACACTTAGTTGGACAGTTATTTTAAGGTCATGCAGAATGATAGCATAACAAAAAATGATAAGCGGCGCATTTATTGAGCTGCTTCAAAGTTATTCTTTGGATCAGATTACAGTGACTCAGATTGTAACTGAAGCTGGTATAGGTAGAAATACATTATATAATTATTTTCAGAAAAAAGAAGACATCTTTGATTATATAATGGATGAGTATGTCGAGGCGCTTCAGAAAGAGCTACATAAAAAAACCAATCCTTCCATCAGAGACTTGCTTTTATGGAGGTTTACACTACTAGAATCCAATCCTTTATTAACAGCTCTTAATCAACAGGATGATGTTAGACAATTATTCTACAGTTATAGAAATAGTAGACTATCTTCATTTGATTTTCCACTACTAGAAGAAAGTTATAAAATGGACTTTTTTCAAGGTGGTATAGATTACGTGACATCAAGTTGGATCATAAACGGAATGAAAGAATCTTCTGAGAAAATGACAGATAAGATATTATCCTTTATGAATAGATAATTACAGATGATATTGTTGGGTTTTAAATCAGGAATGACAGTGGACTTTCTGCGAATTGGCATATAGTAATAATCATAGGTTAGTGCGATACGGTGAACTGTATCATAAGTAGTTTATATCCCTACATTTGAAATAATTAATTGAGTAGCATCTACAGATAATAATGTAGGTGCTATATTTATAAGTGTTATAATTGTTCTGATTTGCGTGGATAAGAAAGCGTTTAGATTATTCACAAAATGTGCCTAAAGATTTGACCTAGATCCGAAGTTGTATATGTTACAATTAGTTTATTAGTGTGGTGTGAGAGGAATGAAATTAGCAAATGCAATTTATCGCTCAAAAGAAAGAATAAGGAAAGAGGTGAACATACTTAATGGATAATCAATGTAATATAGTTAAGGATTTATTACCTCTGTTTCATGAGGATTTAACAAGTGATGAAAGCAATCAGATGATAAAAGCTCATTTAGATATTTGTAATGAATGCAGTAATTACGTTCATTCAATAGATGATGAAGATGGAATTGAGGATGTAGAAGAGAAGATTATCGATAAGATACGCCATTCAATTGAAATTGATAAAAGAAATAGTGTTATCATATCTGTATTAATTTCAGTCATTATAGTTGTTCTTATTTCTTTTTCATTAACAGCTCCAGAGTATCTATCTTATGATGAGCAATCAATGCATGTAGCAAAGGTTGAGAGTAGTGATTACATTGTACTTTTACTAGATAATCAAGTGTCAGGATATGAGATAGATAAAATAGGGAATGATATATATTCTGTTACGACTTGGACAACGTTGTTGGATAGGATGCTTAACAAAGAAATGATTTCAAGTATCGTATTAAATCCTGAAAAACAATCAGTAAAAAGTCTGTTTTATTCAGCATACGATTCTAGCGAAAGTATTGAGATATATGGTCAGCAAAAGGAGTTTAAAGGTGTTGAGGTGTTACCAAGACTTGTAATAGGTATGTATACGACACTGGCAATTTGTGTATCTTTTATTCTTTTCATAATCAAATGGCTTACATTGAGATGGCGTAAATTAAATGTTTTGATATCAAGACTTCTCTCTTTTACTGTGATTTATGTTTTCGTTTCGTTTTTTGTTAAAGGCTTTACATTCCCAACTTATTCA
>Ga0070725_10001035_pt1 | contig 16247 bp, 13 predicted proteins | sample tdDd002_FD_69781 | JGI IMG/M metagenome (GOLD analysis project Ga0070725, IMG submission 69781) | Marine sediment microbial communities from the Atlantic coast under amendment with organic carbon and nitrate - tdDd00.2 | ecosystem: Environmental > Aquatic > Marine > Coastal > Sediment | place... | reverse complement strand
CTGCATTGAATGCTGGACCTGCAACAAAAATATCTGGGTTATACATTTCTATTAGTTTAAGCATTTCTTCTTTTGCACTTTTTGTATTTTCACCAAAATATGAGTCACCACAAATAATAGTACCCACAATCTCAGCTTCTTCTCCAAGAGCCTTACTTAGTGCCAAACCTGGGCCTACAACACCGTCTCTTGCTTGTGGTGGAATGTCAGCCTTTTCTTCCCCGCCAACTCCTGCGAAGAAGTTATTTATGTAATGAACAACTCTTAATTTACTCATTGTTAGCCTCCTTTTAGTACATCTTTGCAGACAATGTGTTATATCCGTTGGCAATTGTTGAAGCAATTATAATCTGAATTTCTGCTTCGATGCTTCCATCTTTACGCAGACTGCCTTCATAACCACCAATCATTGTTTCAACATAATCAAGTGTTCCAATCACCTTATCCATAGGTGGGAATTCAACAATAACATTACCGTTACCACATGAAACTAGTGTGTCAGCTTCTGGAACTGCATCGGCAAGTGACTGTGATTTACCGTCACGACCAGGGAACTCGTCTGTGATAAGAACAACTTTAGCGCCTGCTTCTGTTGATTTTTTACAGTTCATCATAAGGTCAGTATCTGGATTGCCGTAGCCTTCTTCCGTGATGATAACGCCATCAAGACCAAGGAATTCTACAAACTTTCCAACCATATCTGAAGATCTTTCTTTATCCGCAAGGAAGACATTTTCATTTGTTAAAATCACACCAATGAAATTAAGATCTTTTCCATGTCTTTTATATAAATCTTCGATCACAGGATTATTCAAGTGATGGAATGTCGTTACTTTGTCACATGGTGCAACACAGTTACCACTTGTGATTGCGCCGTCCATAATCTCTGTTGGGTACATAAATGTCGGCACCATTTGTTTCGCATCTACACCATAGTAGAATGTGTCATGAAGCAGACCCTGAGACTGAAGCATATGAATATATCCAACCTTAGGCAGATTTGGATACTGCGCAGTTTGCTCAGCTATTGGCTTTGTTTCATAAACCACAACTTCGTCTGGCTCAACATTTCTTCCCGCTTCACCAACAAGTGCACCAATTTTAAGACCTGCAAGTCTTGCCGCTTGCTCGTAGTCATGTGTTTCTAGGTTGTCAACTGGTTCAATAACAATACACACATTGAATGTTTCTGAGAATGGTGTGTACTTCGCTGTTGGGCCAGACATATCAATAATGCCTTCTTGGAATCCAACAATTTTCCCACATGTAATTACGTTAGCGCCTACAAGTGCATGAGTTCTGCCTGAACCAACTGTTTTAACTTTGTTGATCATACCTGGGAACATAGCACCCGTGCCACTCACTTTTACTCTTGGTTCTATAACATCTTTAACAGGAGCAATTCGTACAGATTCGCCTGGACGGGCAAATTCTACTTTTACGCCTTTAATTCTGTCATCTTTCATTGCCAGATCAATGAGCTCTTGCTTGTTCACAAATAATGTTCCGTTTTCAACCTTTGTCACTTCACCGGGTTGAACATCTGTAATCTTAATTTTTCCAAGTTCTAAACGCATGAAGACACCTCCAAGAATCAATTTTAGCCAATGAACTTACCGTCCATAGAGTTTATCGCAGTGCTAATTATCGTAAAATCAATCAATCGAAAATCTGCCTTTACTTTATCCGTCCACTGAGGTGTCTTTCTTCCAGCAATGAATTTTTGAGCAGATGCCATGCTCTCTTCTATGATCCCTAATCCATCATAGTCAAGTGTGCCTTTCGCCTTACTGATAACAATCGTTTTGTAAGGTGTATCATTGGGTTTAACACTTCCTGATAGAGGATGTGTCAAAAGTTTGTGCCCCGCATGAATCTTGTCCCTTACTACTTCTAACGTCTCCAGATAGGTGGCCTGTGGCAAATGATTTACATCTAATTTCTCACCGAACTTCTCTTGAACGACACTGTTATTCGTTACTAGCACTATATTCGTCACACGCTTCACCCCTTCGTCATATTTTGGCCATTAATATGCTATTGACTAAGCTTTGGCAAATACAGCACGTCATAACATCACTGATTTATAGAGCAAGTAAGATGCCAACTTTTTGCAACCTGTGATTTTTTTCACAACAAACCAGACTCTATGCGGCTTTGATGTATGAATAAAAAAAACACCCCTCTTTTTCAAGAAGGATGCATTATTATTGACTGTGCAATTAACTTTACACATTATGTAATTATATTCGCACCACCTGTGCAATTAACTTTACAGTTGTTTTTATAAATCATACTCATTCATTTTATTGTACATTTGTCTTCGACTTAAATCTAACTTTCTTGCCGCTTCTGAAACATTAAATTTGCAAAGTAAAAGCGCTTGTTTAATATACTCGGCCTCGAGCTCTTTACGCACTTCCTTAAGCGGCTTTAAGTCATCCACATGTAACTGCTTCATACTCTGCTCCACCGAATTGCCATCATTTTCGACTCTATCATGATCTTGTGCTTTTGATTCTCTGATTTTAGGTAAGTGTTGTTTTGATATTCTCCCATTTTCAGATAATACAACAAGCCTTTCAATAATATTTTTCATTTCTCTAATATTCCCGCTGTATGTATGTGACAATAAAAACGCCTTCACATCTTCATCAATACACCTGATTTCCTTGTTCAGCGAACTTGAGTACTTATCAATAAAATATTCTATAAACATCTCTAAATCTTCAGCCCTAGAGCGTAGTGGTGGCACTTCAAGTGTTATGGTGTTGATTCTATAATAGAAATCTTCCCTAAAGTTTCCAGCTTTGATCTCTTGTTCAAGGTCTTTATTCGTTGCACAAACAAGCCTAAAGTCAATGTCCATTAGTTTGTTGCTGCCAATCCGCTGAACTGTTTTTGTTTCCAGCGACCTTAACAATTTAACCTGAGTGCTTAAGGAGATGTCTCCAATTTCATCTAAAAATAACGTTCCGTTATGAGATGTTTCAAAAACACCTTCTCTTGAATCTATCGCTCCAGTGAATGCTCCTTTTTGATGACCAAATAATTCTGACTCCAGTAAGTTCTCAGATAAAGCACTGCAGTTTACAGGAATAAATGGTGAGTCAATTCTACTGCTACACTCATGAATATATTTTGCGATCATTTCCTTACCCACACCCGACTCACCAACGATAAGAATGTTGGCATCACTCTGAGCCGCTTTTTGTGCCATCTGCAAAACTTGAAGAAACTGTTCATTTCTAGATTCTGTTAAATACTGAAAACTTTTTAGTTTCCTGTTTTCAACAGCCACTTTACGAAGGACTTCTGCCTTCGCTCTTTCAATTTCGAGAAGCAGTTTTTCTGATTTTTGTGTTTTGACAATATAATTATAGGCACCAATTTTCATGGCATCTACAGCATTTTCAATGGTCCCATTGCCTGTTATAAGAATCACTTCAATGTCACTGTAATTGGCCTTAATTTCCTTCAGAAGGTCAATCCCATCCATCGCGCCCATTTTTAAATCCGTTAAAACAATATGGTACGACTCCTCTTTGAGTTTCACTAAAGCATCTTCCGCACTGGCTGATACATCAGTCGAATACCCCTGATCTCCAAGAATCATTTGAATCACTTCTCGATATTCAACCTCATCATCAACGATGAGTATTCTTATTTGCGCATTATCAAAATTCATCCTAGACTCCTTCGACGATTGGTAATTCAACAGTAAATGTGGTTCCAATGTTTAATTCACTATCCACTTCAATGGATCCACCGTATTTTGTGACCTCATTATACACTATATAAAGTCCTAGACCAGTCCCTTTTCCAGGATCCTTCGTCGTATAGAAGGGGGTGAATATATCTTCTAATCGCTCATGAGGTATTCCAACACCGTTGTCACCGATAACCAGTGTTAACTTTTGATCGTTACTAAAACACTTAATCTCCAACGTCCCTTTATCAGGCATTGCTGCAATCGCATTGGAAATGAGATTCATCACTATATGTTTTAGCGGCTCTTGTCTTACACCACAAATAAGTTCAGGATCACAGCTCAGTTCACAATCTATACCACTTGTTTTTAGGTCTTTGTTTTCAAGCTCAATAATATTTTCAATAAAACGACGGACACTGAGTTCTCTAACATCATCGCTGGTCATTCTTGAGAAGTTCAGTAAATTATCTATGATGTGACTTGCACGTTCTACGGAGCTTTCAATAACGCTGATGGCTTTTTCCTGACGCGCTGGATCATTCATTTTATTCGTTCGAAGTATATAGCTGTAATGGCCGATAAGGCCTAGGGGATTTCTAATTTCATGTGCAACACCCGCAGCCAATACGCCCATAGACTGCATCTTATTGTCCTGCAGCAGTCTTTGTTCAGCGACTTTCACACGCGTGATGTCGTCAAACATTATGAGAATGCTCTTCTCACTATTGTACTTTTCCGAAAGCGGAAATGTGGATATAACATAAGTCTTATTATTGAACCTGAGTTCTGTACGGTGCTGATCTCTCAATCTAAATGTCTTCTCAATTTGATTTTTCACTTCATCAAGGCGGAATAACTCGTCATATTTAGATATCTTACTTCCATATGGTTTTTTACCACCACAGCCAACAAAATCACAAAATGCCTTATTTACATTGATAATACGTTCCTGTTCATCAATAACAACCATAAGATTCGTGAGTCCATCAAATGTAACCTTCAGCTTCTGTCGACTTAAATAGAGTTCCTGCGTACGTTTGTCGACTTCTTTTTTTAAGGTCACATTCCAGGCATAAGCCATATAGGCTATAATCCCGACCATAGCTAAAAAACCAAAACTCAAAAGTCCAAGTTTTCCAGAATCATCTTGATTTGAAAATGAACTAGAAATACCAAACCACTTCTGCTGCAGGTCCGACATGACATGTTTCTTTTTCAAACTGAATATACCTTTGTTTAAAATAGAAAGCAAAGTCTGTTCTGACTTTTGTACAGCAAGTGCTGTCCCCTCTTTATAGATGGCCTCTGTTGTTTCGAATCCATCTTTCATTTCAAGCTTATCGAGAATATACGTAATCACGGGTTCGTCGCCAACGACAGCATCCACTCGTCCCAAATTCAACAGCGTCATAGCATTTTCAATATTTTTTGTTTCAACAAGTTCAATTTCAACAGACTTGCTCGACAAGAACTCAATTGCATAGTCTCCCGTCGGAATCGCAACCCTTTTACCCGTCAAATCTGTATACTTCTGTATTTCTATATCTTCGATTGATTTAAGTATGACACCCTGAAGTGTATAAATCGTATCTGTGAAATCAAACTGATCCGCTCTTCCTTTTGAAGGGATCATATCAAAAAAGTCCTTTTCATTGTTCTTCAGACTGTTAAATGCATCCCCCCATACTTCGACGGGTTCGAAGGAAATTTCATGTTTTATTTCAATGGAGAGTGCACGAATATAATCGACGATGAGACCTCTATACTGACCATTTCTTTCATCAATATATCGCAGAGGTGGTGAACTTTGATCAGAGCCATAACTGATCTTCTCATGGGCATCAAGCCACTGTAATTCTTCACGTGTTAAAGTTTCCGATTTATCAAAGTACTCTACAATGTTGATATCATATTCAATTTTCATATACTCATTTGTAAGGAGCACCGATAATAAAACCATGATGGCGAGGGCATAAAAAGCATGTCTACGCATAGGAGTAACGCCTTCTTTCTATATTAAATTACATAATTACCAATCATCTTAACATAGATTAGAACCAATTACTCATTTCATTGATCTCATCCATTAAGCCGCAAAGCTTAATAATAGAATCAATGAGAACATCCTTCTCTACAGTTGTGAAGCAAATTCGCAATTGATTTCTTCCTCGTTTACCAGAGTAACAAAACTCCCCTGGCAAGAATCTTATTTGGTACTTTTCAATGCTTTTATAATGGAGTAAATTGCAGTTGAATGACTTCGGAAAAGTGAGCCAAAACAACATACCTCCTCGAGGTTTTTCAACCTCAACATAAGATGGCAAAGCTTCTTTAAGCACACCGTAAATTTCATTTCTTAAATCCTTTAGATTTGATGTTAAGTCTGTAAGATAATGCTTTTGCTGTCGTGAATTAATAAATGATGTTAAGATCATCTGATTGATGAGAGGTGCGCCACCATCGGAGCTGGATTTTGCCGACAATAACTTTGAACGTATAGCCTCCGCAGCAACAATTAGAGACATCCTTAATGCATGCCCATATAACTTACTGAATCCGAAAACATATAGAACGCGTCCTTTTGTGTCAAGCGCCTTTAACGGCAGTACACTGCCATCATAAACCAGTTGGCCACAAACGTCATCTTCCAAAATTATAAAGTTATGATGTTCAGCAAGTTCAAGCAACATCTGCTTTCGCTCAAGCGTCATCACTGCACCTGTGGGATTTTGAAAGCTCGTCATCGTATATACCATTTTTACATCGTGACTTTCGCAGATGGATAGTAGCGCATACATATCCATTCCATCACGGTCAACAGGCACTTCCAAGACAACAGCACCACGACTTTTAAATATATCTAATGCTCCGGGATATGTTGGTGCACCGACAACGATCACATCACCAGGTCCAATATAAGTTCTTGAAATCAGACTTATGGCTTGCTGTGAACCGACTGTCACAATAATATCATCCGCACTTGCCTCAACGTTTCTTTGAGCAACGAATTCTGCCGCTGCCTCTCTCATGAAAATTGCACCTTCAATCGGTGGGTATGTGTCATTGAGGTGTTCTAACATCTCCACATCATCGTTGAAAGTTTTTAGAATTTCTTTCGTCGGCAACAAATGTTCTCCTAAACAGGCCAGTGACAGATTAATCCCATCCCTTGAATATCTAAGGTTTTTATTATGCCTGAAACCAGCAATAGAAACGTAGTCTTGTAATTCATTTTGCCAATTCTGACTCTCGTCACTACTGTTTTCAATAGAACCAGGCAAGTCCACCACTGTTATGTTTCTGATTAGACTGTTCTATTTAATTTGCCATATACTCACTATAACAACTCAAACAAATGGAGGTTATACTATGAATATTAAAAATTTAGTTCGATTGGTCAGTGGGTTATTTCTCTACGCTGTTGGAATCGTATTTACCATCCAGGCCAGTCTTGGTGTTACACCTTGGAATACATTTCATCAAGGCATAGCACTCTTAACAGGCATTTCGCTCGGCCAAGCCCTCTCACTAACAGGACTTGCTATTATTATTCTAAATGTATTTGCTAAAGAAAAAATTGGAGTTGGCACCATCCTCAACATGTGGCTTATAGGCATTTTTGTTGATTTCATAATGAAATTTTCTATTATTCCAAATGCTGATTCACTCATTTCTGGACTTTTCATGATTGTTATAGGCATGTTTACAATCGCCACAGCTTCATGGCTTTATATTGGTTCTGAGCTTGGCGCAGGACCAAGAGATGGTCTTATGGTCACTCTGGTGCGGTGGACAGGAAAACCTGTCGGTCTTGTCAGGGGCAGTATTGAACTCACTGTTTTAATTCTGGGCACCCTGTTAGGTGGTCAATTTGGAATTGGTACGCCAATCATGGCCTTTCTTATTGGGCCTATCGTTCAATTGACTTTTAAAGTCTTCAGGTTTGATGTAAAAAATGTTGAGCACCAATATCTTACTCTTCCAGCATCTATAAAATCCGTTAAGGAATAAATTTAAAATCCTCACATTATGCTTATTACAGCATCATGTGAGGATTATTTTATTAAAGCTTATAACGCTGTGTCTCCCGTTATATTTGTACATTGAATCAGAAAAACTTACTAATCAGCGCAGTCGTTACTGATGTTGTCTCTTTTTCAGTAAATTGTCACCTGCGTCTACATCGCCTGTTAAAAATATCTAGATACTTCACTGTTTTAACGAACTTTTTTGTTGTTCGCTTCAAAAATTTCACACTCTTTATCATCCGCTTCATTACCGCACACCCTTCCTACTATTCTCTTATTTTTAGACTCAAGATCCAGCATTCGCTGATAAGCTTCAGCATGATCATCTAACTTATCCATAAATACCTGATCAGTAATCATCAGCTCTGCACTTGAATGCGTTGGATAGGCATTGTACTCATTTACAATGTCTCTAATTACATGAGGATTATCAATCATCATACAAGGCATTAACAAATTATCATTATAGGGCTGTTTAGATCGGATACCACTAAAAAATGAAGATTGCAGCCCTTCCAATAACGTCTTGTTTTTAAGGTTATCTGTAGCAAAATGTGAAAATATGCATGGTTCTAAATCCAACTTTGAGTTAATATGGAAATATTCCCGACCAGCAATGCAACCGTTTACGTAAGGGGCATCATTGAAAAAATCGATTGCGAAATATGATTTGCTCACCCTTATGTCATTCACACGTTTACCAAGATACATACGCTCTTCTGGACTGAGCATGTAACTCATATCTTCAACAGGTGTTTCTCCAACAGGCATAAACATAAAATACCAATTCATCTTAGAACCCTTCTCAATAAGCGTATCAATAAACTCACTTGATGTAACCGTTTCTAAATTGCCTTTTGATGTCGCTGAAGATACTCCATACAATACGCCTCGGTCACTTAAAAGTTCCATTCCATTCATTACGGCCTGGTATGTCCCAGGACCTCTCCTAGAATCAGTTTCATCTTCATATCCTTCAAGTGAAAACATAGGCATAACATTTCCTAGATTCTTTAATTGATCAGCCAATTGTTCTGTAAAAAGCGTACCATTGGTGAATGGCGTAAAGTACATATCATCATACTTAGCATAAATATCTAACATATAGTCATTAAAGAACGGTTCCCCACCTAAAATAATAACCCAATAAATACCTAAACTTCTCATCTCTGAGACAAGCTCATCCACTTTGTTAAAGTCTAGATCATCTTTCATACTATAATCAGCAGAATAACAACCGCTACAACTTAAATTGCATCTCATGGATGGACTTATTAGCGCTGTGTAAGGTATCTTTGTATCATTTAGTTCACCAACTTCATCCCTCTTTGACATACCGTACCAATTGTGGTTTCCCAAGAAATTAGTTACGAATTTATCTAAGCAATTCCTATCTGTGTCCTTTAAAATGTTATGAATATATGTTTTTACATGCTCATCCTTATTATAAAACTCATGAACTTTGGACACGTATCCATTTATCTCATGATTCTTGGTACTTTTCATTGCAAGCTTGAAAAAATTATTGATACTATTCTCATCTTGTTTTTTTATGATTTGCGTTGCAAGTTTCAAAACATTGGACTTTATTTTCATTTCCAGTAAATCACTCATCTTGTTTCATCCACCTCAATTTTTGTATTATCACTTATTTATAAAATAAACTCCTAGGAATCCCGGACCAGCATGTGCACCAATTGCACATCCAACGTCATTGATTATGATTTCACCTATATTTGTTTTCTTTTTTAGTAGATCCATTATATATTCAACTCCAGCCAAGTCATTGCCATGATTTATACCAATAACCTGATTCTGTAGCTCATAGTCTTCCGACTCAACCAATTCAATGATTTTTTTTATAGCTCTTCTTCTTCCTCTAGCCTTATCAATTATTGCTAACTTACCATCATCAACGCATAAAATTGGATTTATGTTTAGGATATTCCCAAAACATGCTTGAGATTTTCGTATTCTTCCCCCTTTATATAGATAATTTAAGTCCTTTACAGTAAAGAAGTGTTCTATATGATCAATGTTAAACTCGATCTTCTCAAGAATCTCATTTTTAGAATGTCCATCTCTAGACATCTTTGCAGCACTTAGGACAATCAATCCCAATCCTAAGGTTGCACTCCTCGAATCAACAACTGTTAAATCCAGTTCTGGATTTACTTCTTTCATCTGTCTTTCAACCAGTTTTGCAGTGTTATATGTGCCCGATAAACCTGACGAAAATGCAATATAGATAACCGTCTCGTGGTTGCTGCACTTATCTTTGAATGTTTCTTCAATGATTGAGTACGGGACTTGGGATGTTTTCGGTACACCTCCTGCTTCCATGTAACACATCAGTTCGTTGGAATCCAAATTCACACGATCCCTATATTCTTGATCATTCATAATGACTGACAATGGCATCACATCAATATCATATTTTTCATATAAATCTTTTGTAAGATCTGAAGCACTGTCTGCTAGAATTTTAATTGACATACTACCCTCCATTAATGGCACGTTCTTTGATGAATTTTCCTGTTATCTTGCTATACATCCTCGTCGCTTTTTTTCTCATACGAGGCAACTTAGCAACTATGACTTGCTGAAAATACTGAAATATATTCCCAACGAACCAATAGAGAAGCAAACCACTGGGGAGACTTTGACTTATCATAAATAGCATCACAGGCATTATAAGTGTTAAATACATCTGCAAATCAACATTACCCTCTACAGCATTTTTCTTGCTTATTAAACTCCTTGAATTTATATAGGTCGTAATCGCAACCAACAGAGCTAAAAGTGGTATGACTGAACCTATAACCGGTAAGGAGTACTGCATCGACAAACCGTTGGTTAAACCGCTCTCTAAAACATATTTAGCTTGATAACTAAGGTCGTGAATCCAAAAGAAACTTTTATCCATTGCAGTGAATACATCACTATTCCTAAATGCATACATCTGAGGATTGCTTAGAACTTTATAAAACGACAACATAACCGGTAGTTGAATTAGAACTGGAAGAAATGAGCTTAACGGGTTTATGTTCTTTTCCTTATACAGTTCAAGCATTTTCGTATTGAATTCTTGACTATCAGTCGAGTATTTTTGTTTCAAATTATCTAGTTCACCTTTAACACTCTCCATTTTTTTACTTGTCTTAATTTGTTGATAAGTGAATGGCATCATAAACGTTCTGAGAATGACAGTGGCTATAATAATGGTTAACGCGTACGCTGATACAATTTGTGGATTTGATATGTTAACAAAGTTATAAATAGTACGTAGTAAATCTCCCAATGGATAATAAATAACATCCATTATGTTTCACCTCTTTCGTCAGTTCGGACGTACGTCCTAATTTGGTTAAAAAAATATTCTACTAAGTTTTTTGTTTTTTTACTTATTTAAGAATCACACGTAAAGCCTCAAGCGACTGAAGCGTTTCTTGATTTTTATTTGGGTCAAGCGTGTATTGGAATGCAATACCGATCACCGTTCCTAACAATAACCTCGAAAGAGTGTTTGCAGAAAAATCCGGTAGCTCATCTTTCACGATCTTACTATCTTTAACGAACTCTTCAATCATAACTGATAAGTCATCAAAGAGAGATGTTAGTAAAGTTTTAAAAGACTCTGATCGTAGGGACAAACTTGCCAAGTCAAATAGGATTTTAAAAAGTTCTGGATTCGAATACAGCATATCTTCAAGAAAATCAAACACATTCTCGATTCCATTTTTGCCCAATTCGTTGTGTTCTAATTTTCGCTCAAATTTGCTCAAATACTTATTTATCATCCGCTTTATGACTTCATGAAACAGTTCCTGTTTGCTACCAAAGTAGTAATGTAACTGGCTCAGAGCCACATCTGCTTCTCGAGCAATATCTCTTAAAGAAATATTAGCATACCCTTTTTCAGATACACATTTGTAGGCCGCATCTAGTATTACTTCCGATTGCTTCATCTTATCGCTGGCCATAAAAACATCCTCTCATCATTAATTCGAACAACCGTCCTAAAATATAAACTAATCGATTCTCCCGAAACTGTCAATAGAATTTTCGATTATTGTGCCATATTAAGAATATCTTAATATGTTAGTCATTAAAGATTTTGATTGAATTTAAGAACTTTATTTTCTGAAATCAACATTGGTTTATAATGCAACTTTTCTCTAAAGCAACTTCCAATCGTTCGCTTTAATATCAGCCTACTTTTAATATTCAACCATAATATTGCTACACTCTATGATCTGAATATCATTTAAAAGTGTTAATTCACTAAGTGAGTTTGTAGAACCCGTCACATTATCACACCCTTGAAGATGTAATCTTTCAAGGTTTTCAAGCCCCTCTAGGTCTGTCATTGTTCCACTTATGCCGTTACCAACAAGAGTGACATTCACTAAATGATCTTTATACTTAATAAACTCACTCATATCCACATCATAACGTGAAGCATAGTAAATATCGAGAGCCACATCGTCCATCTCTCCAGGCTTTGGCTCAATTGCTATTAAAATTGTTTTTGAATAGAAGGGTTCAGGTTCGCCTTGCTTTACATAAGCTTCAATCCTGACTCTAGTCACATCTTTTAAGGAGTAATCATACAAGATGCCCCAGTCTATATCAGTTTTTGTATACTCCTTGTACTCTTTATCGTTATAGTAAATTTTGTAATGATAAGCAGGGTCACTTTCTTTATCTACATGAAACATAATCATATCTTTTTCTAAGTCAATGCTCATATCGATGAAATCATCACTAACAATCGGCATTAACTCTTGTTCTATTTGAACAATATCCTGTTCCACGTTAACCTCTACAACCTCTGGTAAGTCTTCTAACTCTCGAGCTGAACATCCTGTAAACAAAGCTATAGCCATAACCATTGTCAATAATCGTCTTTTCATTGTAACTCCCCCTTTTAGTCGACTAATAAAATTGTAACATATTTCCTATAGTGCGAATCTAAATCATTTGAAAATACCATGAATTTTTACAATATCATCGTTGTGATATTATAAAAATTCATGGTATAATAAATAATATCACAAAATTTCATAATATCACGAGTATGATATTGTGAAAACGTACGATATGGAGGTGCAAACAGATGGACTTAATTCATGCTTCACAAGAATACATCACATTATGTATGGGGAACAAGATGACATGCGATCCAATCAACTTCACCCCAAATCTACCTATGTACTTTTCAAGGCAATACAAACTCTATAAATGCCGCCTTTTTAATATCGACTTCTTAATATTGGCAGGCAAGTACGATGAAGACACTACATCAAAGATGCTCGAAAAACGTCTTGATATGTTGATAAATAGCAGAAACCAACTCATGCCCGTAGTCTTCCTTACAGACCAAATCACTCAATACATGAGAAAAAAGCTTGTACAAAAGAACATTTCATTTGTCATACCACAAAAGCAGCTATATATGCCGTTTCTAGGTATAGCTTTCACAGAAAGTTTCAGCGAAAGAAAACGTGAGAAGACTGCTCTGCTTCCTGCAACACAGTATCTTTTCTTCAGTATTCTTGACTCACATGATAAGTCTTTCACAGTACACACTTTAGAAAAGAACTTACCCATCTCAAGAATGTCAATATACAGAGGGCTTGAGGAGCTGGCTGACAAGAAATTGCTCCGTAAAGAGAAAGATGGTAAAATCGTCACCTATTATCAAGATATGGGCAAAAAGACACTATGGAAGCTTGCACAGGAACTTCTTAGCACTCCAATCTCGACAAGACTGTATGCAATCCCACTTGAAGTCAGCATCGATTCATTTAAGTGTTTTGTAATAGCCGGAGAAACAGCATTAGAAAAGTATACAATGGTCTACGGCTCTAATATAAAAACATACGCTGTATACGGAAAAAAATGGGGAGTGGTTAAAAAACAGTTCAAGATTCTCCCCTACAAAGATGAAGAGGCCATCGCCATAGAAGTATGGCGGCATAAGCCCCCAAGTATCGATGGCGTTCTCCACCCGCTTGCACTACACCTCACCCTAAGAGCTGAAATGGATGAAAGAGTCCAGATGGGACTCGAAGACATTATTGATGAATACGAATGGGAGGATAATTAATGGTTCGCGGGCTAGAAAAATTCAGAGACTACTTTGAGGATTACAAAGAACAGTATATATTAATCGGCGGTAGCGCATGCTACTTGTTCGTGGATGCGCAAGGTGGGAGTTTTAGAGCCACAAGAGACCTTGATCTGGTCCTCTGCGCAGAGGCATTGACGAAAGATTTTGCTCGAAAGTTCTGGGATTTTGTTAAAGAAGGCGGATACAGAACCAAAAAAAAGGCTGACGGAAAGCAGCAGTTTTACAGATTTGACGAACCAAAGGATGAAAGCTTCCCCGAAATGCTCGAGCTCCTTTCTCGTACGCCAGGCGCACTCGAAGAAAATGCACCAGGTGGGATCATTCGCATGACAGTTGAGGAAGAATTCATCAGCCTCTCAGCGATCCTCCTCAACAAGGAGTACTATGATTTCCTTCACGACAATAAGAAGGAAATCAGCGGTGTACCATGCGCAGGAGTAGAATGCTTAATTCCGCTCAAAATCAGAGCGTGGCTTGACCTGAAAGAAAAGAAAAGTAACGGTGAAAATATTAGAAGCAGGGATGTAAAGAAACACAGAAACGATGTCCTGAGACTTGAGGATCTCCTGCCAAACATCAAAGTAGAGAATGTTCCAGATTCGGTTAAAGATGACCTCATACTCTTCAAAAAAGAAATTGTGGAAGAGACCAATATCTTAGAGAACCTCTCTATTGATGACAGAACCTTGGAGGATATCACAGACCACTTTGATTATGTCTACGGAGTTGAGATTGCCTTTTCTCTTTAGCTTAAAGTAAAAAGTTGGTGTAGATCATTGATCTACACCAACTTTTATTTTAGGCTTTTTTTCTATAAAACTTACGAAAAAACGGGTCATTCAATGGATAATGACCCGTTTTTCATCAAACTAATTGTAAATTATCAAACTTGATTGTAATCCTACAATTAAGTTTCCGATCCGAATTCTACCTACTCAACAGTAACAGACTTAGCCAAGTTTCTTGGCTTATCAACATCATTACCACGAGCCAGTGACACATAGTAAGCGAATAACTGCATTGGAACAACACTTAAAATTGGAGCCAGAATATCAAGTGTTTTCGGAATCCAAAGAACTTGATCTGCGACTTTTTCAATGTCTTCATGTCCATGTTGTGCAATGGCAACAACGTGTGCACCTCTTGCTTTAACTTCTTTAATATTTGAAAGCATCTTTTCAAAGATGTGTTCTTGTGTAGCGTACGCAACCACAAGTGTGCCTTCTTCAATAAGAGCAATCGTACCGTGCTTAAGCTCACCTGCTGCAATGGCGAATGAATTGATGTACGAAATTTCCTTGAGCTTAAGTGACGCTTCAAGGGAAATATCAACATCCACACCGCGACCCATGAAGAATACGCTTTCGTTGTTGAACTGCTCGTCTGCAAGTTGCTGAACAACACCGTTATTATCTAGAATGGATTGAATCGCATTAGGCATATCCTTTAGGCCATCTAGCAGTTCCTTATAATCTGAATCATTGACAGTGCCTTTCAGACGTCCCATATGCATTGCAACCAGATAGAATGCCGTTAATTGCGTTGTAAAAGCTTTTGTAGACGCAACGCCGATTTCCGGACCTGCCCAAGTGTAGAACACGTCATGTGAATCACGCGCCACTGACGAACCTACAACGTTTACGATACTCATAATTCTCGCACCACGACGCTTTGCTTCTCTTAGTGACTGTAGTGTATCAAGTGTCTCACCAGATTGTGAAACTGCAATGAATAATGTTTTATCATCAATAAATGGATCTCTATAACGGAACTCTGAAGCAATATCAACTTCTACAGGAATTTTAGCAAGCTTCTCAATAGCATACTTTCCAACCAGACCTGCATGGTACGCTGTACCACACGCTACAATATAAATCTTGTTGTAACGCTCTAGATCTTCTTTTGTCAGCTTAACACCATCAAGAACGATGTTGTCATCAGCATCTAGACGTCTGTGCAGTGTTGCATGAACACCTGTTGGCTGCTCGTTGATCTCCTTAAGAGTAAAATGCTCAAAGCCTTCTTTCTCAGCTGCATCTGCGCTCCATGTTACTTCGAATATTTCACGATCAACCTTTTGACCTAAAGCATCATAGATTGTAATGTCTTCTTTTGTAAGGACTACGGTCTCATCATTCTCGATCAGGTAGACATTCTTCGTATATTTTAGAATTGCTGGAATATCAGAGGCTAAGAAGTTTTCATGTTCGCCAATACCAACAATAAGCGGACTGTCTTTACGAACGGCAACGATTTTGTCTGGCTCATCTTTGCAGATCACGCCGATTGCGTATGCGCCTTCCATCTTTTCTACAGCCTTATTCACAGCGTCTAGCAAATCACCCTCATAGAATGTCGCAACAAGGTGTGC
>Ga0070725_10001032_pt1 | contig 16282 bp, 13 predicted proteins | sample tdDd002_FD_69781 | JGI IMG/M metagenome (GOLD analysis project Ga0070725, IMG submission 69781) | Marine sediment microbial communities from the Atlantic coast under amendment with organic carbon and nitrate - tdDd00.2 | ecosystem: Environmental > Aquatic > Marine > Coastal > Sediment | place... | reverse complement strand
TTGCTGCTGCAAACGGGTAAAAAGCTCCGCTTTAGGGTTATTGGTATAGTAGGTTTCGCCGCTCGGTTGGTTAAACGGCTCAATGTTTTTGAGCAAGAACTCTCTAAGTTGTATCGGCTGATTTTGATACCAACTGGCGTGTTCTAGATGGCGCATCTCTTTGGGTAGTAAAGAGAGAAAGTTGCTCTCTCCTTCAAGGCGGAGAAAATCCATATAAAGGCGTGTTATGAGTTGATGGCCGAAATTACCATAAACATCAAACCCCGCCACCAATAGGTAGTGGATACGTTCAAGTAACGCGTAATCGATAACCCAAGCGGTTTTGGGTGGCAGGCCAACTAGCCCTTGTACAACCGAGGCGCTATCAAAATGGCGAAAAACCGTGAGGGCGGCATTGCCATTGCCCTTCCACAAAATATCGGTACTTAGGTATCGGCCATCTTTAAACCATTGGTTGGTGAACTCAGATTTCGCGGTTAAGTAACGCGCCTGCTGTTGAGAGTACGAGACCCAAGAAGTCACGGGTAGAGTGTTACTTTCTCGCTCGGCTGGTAATTTTAGGTTAGCAGCTTGCTGCTTATAAAACTGTTCGACTTCAGGTAGGTTGGCTTTGTCTGGGTCTAAGAAAAACACCCAAAACCGGTCATTAATAACATTGAGCGCAAGTTGACCTCTGCACACCGGGCCTTTAATGAAACTCATAATGGTGTTTTGGGCATTGTCGACCAGGAACTTAAAGCGCGCATCGACAGGAAGAGCCTCAAACGCCGTCATTGGGTTGGCCGCAATAGCGGGTTGGTAACTTGGTAGCGCGTCTATGGTGTAGTTTGGCTCAATAAACCACGCTTGCCAGTCAGCGAGTTTGTTGTCATTTAACCCATAGGGCATGTGAGTTTTGTCTACGATAGTGCCACGTTCCGGGATCAAGCGATAATACACGCGAGATACCGCAGGATCGTCATAAGGGCGACGGGTGGTAATGCGTTTAACTGGCTCACCCGGTGGCGTTGTTGAGCGAACTAAGGTAAAAAACCGTACTGGCCCGTCATGGTTTTCAAAGTACAAGTGAGCCAGAAATAGGTGCTCATAGAGGTAGCGGGCCGTGAGTTGGTGCTTTAAAGAGTCATTATTTAGGTAGCTTTCCCATTTTTTAACGTCATGGGTTTGTTGGCGAGATAGTGGCTTAACATCGTACATGATCGCCCCATTTTCTAGCCAAGACATTAAGGTTTGGTGTTCGTTGTCGCTTAAGGTTGGCATCCCATAAGGCATTCCCCAAGTCGGGTAGTCCTTTTGATATTGAGCATGTTCTTCAACCGTAGGACATTGCTGCTCTCGATCAATCGCAAAATCAAATCCTTCCAGTTGCGTTTGATCGGGGAGTGGGTGTTTTTGTTTTTGTGTTAGCAGGCGAGCGACTAGCCCCGCCTCTAGATTCGCTGTTGCAGTTTGGTCACGTTCATTTAATACCGGCTGGAAACCCAGTTGTCGCCATTGCTCCGTTGAATGTGCGTCTTCGAAAAGTCGAGTAGGGTTGGCCGCAATCAGGCGTGTTCCTTCATAAACTAACGACGCATTGCCACCTCGGTCTATGCCTTCTGGCGAGCTCATTTTTAATTGGCACGGAGCGTCATAACAGGCGTGGCACACCACGCAGCGATTATCGATGATCGGCTTAACGTCGTTTTCAAAGTGGTTGGCCAATGCTGAGCTATAGGGGGCTTGTCTATCTCGTACTTGCTGCTCGCCAAAAAGTTGGTCGTAGTTTAAGCCTGCGTAAACGGCGCAACCAGAAAAAAAGAAAGCGAACCCTAAAATAAGAAAGCGTCTTAATGACATCGATAATCCTAGTCAATTGTATTATCTATAGATTATAGCAAAACGAGATGAAGGTTAAAGTAGCCTACGGGAGAGTTAAGGGGTGAATGCGAAGCAAAAAAAAGAGCCTATCAAAGGATAGGCTCTTTAACGCGCCACTTCGCGTTGGAAGTGGTGAAAAGGCGAACCGCTATATTAAGCGGCCGCTTTAAGGCTGATTGCTTTCTCTTGAGAGATAGGTTTAGTAATGACAGCCAATACGATACAAACGCCCATCATTGCCGCTGAGATGGTGTAAGCCAGCCCATAACCACCATTTTGTGCCATAGAGTAACCGACAACCGCAGCACCGATAGCTCCGCCAATACCCCAAGAGGTGTATAGCACGCCGTAGTTTGTGCCATAGTTCTTCAAACCGTAGTATTCTGCGGTAAGAGACGGGAACACCGCAAGTAGTGTGCCGTAACCAAGCGCCGCTACCGCAGTACCGATGATCAACGTGAACTCTGAGGTAAAGGTTGCGAACAATACCATGTTCACGCCTTGTAAAACGAACGCAAGAAGTAGGGTGCGTACGCCACCGATTTTGTCAGAAAGAATCCCTGCCGCAACACGGCCACCTGAATTAAAGATCGCAAGCAGAGACGCAAGGTAAACCGCGTTTGGCAAGTTAGCTTGCATGCTAGCAATGTTCGTAATGTTACCAATGATCATAAGACCTGCAGAGGCTGCAAAGGCATACATTACCCATAGAGAGTAAAACTGAGGCGTTCTAAGCATGTTGCGCCAAGTGATGTCTACGGGCTTATTTACCGCCACTTGTGTTTGGCCAGCTTTAAGCTGAGGCGCTTTTGGTTGGTAATCTGCTGGTGGGTTGTTGATTGTACATGCCAGTGGCACCGCAACGATCAGCACGCCAACCCCTAGTACCATGAACGCGTTGTTGATGCCATAGCTGGCAATCAGTGATGACGTTAGGGGCGCAAGGTAAACCGCGGCAAGGCCGAAACCTGCAGCGATTAGACCGTTAACTAGGCCTTTCTTACTTGAATGAAACCATTTCATCGCGGCTGGCGATAGGCAGGCGTAACCAAAACCGATGCCCGCGCCCGTCATTACACCGAACGTTAGGTTAAGCACTAATACAGAGTTTGCGAAACTAGACGCAATCATGCCAAGGCCAGTTAGCGTAGCGCCAAGGATCAGGATTTTTCGTGGCCCCATGCGGTCTTGCAAAATACCGGCAATAAGAAGGCAGACCGAGAATGTAATAGTGGCCGTTGCATAAGGCTGTGAAGCATCTGATGCACTCCAACCGAAGTCGCTGACTAACGCTTTGTTAAATACGCTCCAGGCGTACAAAATGCCCAAACAAAGGTTAATACAAAATCCTGCAAGCAGAATTCGCATAGCTTTATCAATCTTATTCATTACGGTTCTCAGTGTGTCCCATTGGTGGGAGTAATTAATGGAAATTCAAATATTTTTATAATCTATCAACAAAAGCGATAAATAATTTGCGCGGATTATAGCTAAATAGAGTGTGATGAAAATCTCATTTTCAATCTTAAGTGTAACTATCTGTAACAGGCATCAGGGTAAAGTAGGTGTGATGCGCACCGTTTCATATTGTCATTGTCTTGCGTCAAGAACTTAGTCTTTATCGAGGGCTGGAAAGCGCAGTTGATAGAATTGGTAATTAATACATGGTGTTAACTGATATTTTGCTTATTAGTTCGCCAAATAGCGCATTATGACAATGATCACATTAAGCATAAATTGTCTAAATAAAAATGTATGTAAAAATTATGTTAAGCGCGCAAAGAGTTAGGGCGACCCCTTATGTGGCGGGAGGTGTGAGGGCGCAAATAAGTGGTGATGTGAATGGGATGTTAAATCGGCACCAGTGGTTGAATAGTAACGTTTTTTGTATAAATTTCGAGCTTGATTCTGTGCGCAAAATAAGCATAATGGCGTGGAATCTGAGTTTTCAAATATGAAAGGATGCTTTTCTCTTAGTTTTAGTAAGGCACTATTATGAAATTAATACTGATTATAATCGCTTCGATCTCGGCGGGTGTTGCATCTTCTGATCACCTAAATTCTTTTATGTTAGGCCTCTCAGTGGCGGCGTTAGCAGTTGGTAGCTGTTACTGGTTTGCTTTTCGTAGTACGCGTTTTCCTGAACTCGCTGTCTTTCTACTGATCTGTGGTTTGCTCTCTAAACTTATTATTACCGTTGTCGGTGTCATGATCGGCATAAAAGCGGCATTGATCACTTCGCCAATCGTATTTGCCTTAGCTTATTTGTTCTTTTCGCTGGTGGTTACCTATTTATGGTTTACTTACCGCGACTCAATCACAGCGAAGCCAAAACGCTTAACAGAAGTTTAAGCGCTTCATCTGAATTTCTTTAAAAGCCCTCATAGATTGAGGGCTTTTTGTTCTTATCCCCCCCACCTTTTTGCGCAGCCTCGCCTACGACCTTGGTATAAATGAATTTGTTAAGGCATTTGCATACAATGGCTTTACATGGCGTTAAGAGGTGAACATATGGAAATGACGGTTTTCTGGATAGAAAAATCAATACTGGTTTTTGGTATACTCTCGGTGATGTGGGGCGTTTCGTTGTACGGGCGACGTAGTCAAGATTGGAAAGGGGTAGTGACTATGTTCTACAAGCGTATTCCCATGGTGGTTTCAGAATATAAGTGGTATCGATTAGGCGTCGCTTTGATCATGCTAGCCGTGATACTTCGAATTGGCAGTTTAATTATTTGGCCGTAAATAGTTGGTTTATTGACCGATTACGCCTTATTACCATTCCTAACTCAATTTTTCTCCTATATTGTATATAAGGTATAGTGAGCTTGCGTCTTTAGCCGCCGAATTGAGATGGTTCACTATACTTCGTTTTCTAAACACACCCATTTAGCTTATGGTGAACCAATGTCTCTTCCAGTCCTTATATGTGACGACTCCGCACTCGCACGAAAGCAAATGGCTCGCTCCTTGCCCGCCTCTTTAGGTGCCGATATTACATTCGCTGTGCATGGGTTAGATGCATTAAAGCAGCTAGAACAGCAAAGCTTCAAGCTCATGTTCCTCGATTTAACCATGCCAGAATTAGACGGTTATGGCACATTAGCTGAGATACAAAAACGCAATATCGACATTAATGTTGTTGTCGTTTCTGGTGATATCCAGCCTAAAGCAAAGCAAAAGGTGATGGAGCTTGGTGCGAAAGCCTTTATTCAAAAGCCAATGGATAAAGACGCGCTTAAGCAAGTATTAAAAGAATTAGTAGAGCCTGCTGCTCAACCACAGTTATACACGCCAACCAGCGTTGAGTTGCCAATCCTAAAACGTCGGGATATCTATATGGAAGTGGCCAACGTTGCGATTGGCCGAGCTGCCGACGCACTCGCGCGCCATTTTGATGTCTTCGTTCACCTCCCGTTACCCAACGTCAATATTTTAGAAGTCAGCGAACTGCATATGGCACTGCGTGATCTTGCCGACAACGATCAGGTTTCCGGAGTTTGCCAAGGTTTTAGTGGCGAGGGGATTGCTGGCGAGGCGTTGGTCTTACTCAGCGATTCTTCGGTGTCTGATCTGCACAACTTTATGCAGGTAACGGAAGAGAACGCCGAGCACGAAGAGCTAGAGTTACTCATGGATGTGTCAAACATCTTAGTGGGTTCATTTTTAAATGGCCTAGGCGAGCAGTCTGAGGTGCGTTTTTTCCAAAGCTCCCCCGTACTTTTAGGCCAGCACATTCCGATCGAATCGGTGATTCAATCGACAACCGGTTCGTTCAATAAAACCATGACATTTGAAGTGAGTTACCATATTGATGGCACCAGCATAAAATGTGATTTGTTGTTTATGTTTGTCGATGAGTCGCTACCTTTGCTAGACAATAAGTTAGCCTACCTAATGGAGGACGAACTATAATGCTAAATCTCCCCGCTGAGTTCGAGCAGTTTCACTGGATGGTGGACATGGTACAAAATGTGGAGCTTGGGCTAGTAGTACTAGACCGAGATTACAATGTACAAGTGTGGAACGGGTTTATGACGCATCACAGTGGTAAACAGGCACATGAAGCCATTGGCAAATCTTTGTTCGAAATATTCCCTGAAATCCCCAAAGAGTGGTTTATTGTAAAGTCTAAACCTGTCTACGATTTGGGTTGCCGCAGTTTTATCACTTGGCGCCAGCGTCCTTATTTATTTAAATGCCGCAACGTACGGCCTATCACTCAACAAGCGAGCTTCATGTACCAAAATGTGTCGCTTAACCCGATGCGAACCCCAACTGGCGAAATCAAATCGTTGTTTTTATCCATTCAAGATGCCACGCCAGAAGCGGTGATCGCCGGAGAGACGGGAGCCTAATAGCGGCTATTGGCTTTACCAGTATCTGGTAAAGCCACGTTTCGGCGATAAATTGCGCGCTTTGCTATGACTAATAGCTAATACTCGCCCCAAGAACATAGTTAATAGAGTGATAGCCAGCGGCCAATTGCTGGTAGATCACATCAAACTTAAGCCTTAACGCTTCTTGCACCGGCGCTGGAATGTCTGCGCCAATGCTGGCGTAAGGCCGAATGCTTGCATCGGTGTCGGTAGTGGTTAAGCTTACACCGTCAAACGAGGTTTTCTCGAGTTTACTGTAACTCGCTCCGGCTCGACCATTGACGATGACATAGCCGCCTAAGTCCTGCTCTAGTTTAAGCCCAAGGTTGTAGGTGTCGTACTTTAGCACCAAAGAGCTACCGTCATCGTAGTTAAACTTAGCGCCCCCGGAAAGGGTGGTGGTGTAACTGACATCGGCCAATAAGAAAGGATTAATTGGATGGGTATAACCGAGCGTTGTGGTGGCCGCTGGCTGGTTACCACTGCCATCGTGCACATCGGTAACGCCAGCAGAAAAATAGAAATTGCCTTGAGCACTAGCAAAAAAAGGCACAAGTAAGAGCAATAACATAGAAAAACTCAGGCTTTGTTGGCGGTTCATCACAGCTCCTATTTAACTTTGTGGTGAGCAATTAATTGATTTTCACTATCGCCAGTCTCAAAAAAGTCAGACAGGCTTTGCATTGTTATCGTTGCGATGCTATCGAGCGCGTCTGTGGTTAAAAAGGCCTGATGCCCAGTAAAAATGACGTTGTGGGATGTAGATAATTGCCGGAATAGGTCATCGGCAGAGGTGTTATCATCGTGAAAGAAATTGGCCCGTTCATGGCAATAAACATCCAGACCCAAACCACCAATTTTACCGCGTTTTAGTGCTTTGATGATGGCGCTTGTTTCAAGTAAATCAGCTCGGCTGGTATTAATTAACATTACTCCATCTTTCATTAACTCGATCGCCTCTTGGTTGAGCAGTTCAAAACTGTTCGGAGTGGAAGGGCAGTGAAGGCTAATGATATCGGAGTGGGTAAGCAACTCTTCCAGGCTACAGTACTTCGCACCAAGATCATGAACGGCAGGGTCTTGATAAGGGTCGTAGCACAATACATTCATACCAAAGCCAGTCAATATGCGGATAACGGCGAGCCCTATGGCACCCACACCGATGATCCCAGCCGTTTTCTGATGCAAATTGTAGCCAACTAAACCCTCAAGAGAGAAATCGGCCTCACGGGTGCGCATGTAAGCTTTATGAAGCTTACGATTGAGGGTTAACATCAGCCCAACCGCATGCTCTGCAACGGACTCGGGGGAGTACTCTGGGACATGAACAACTTGCATGCCATAGATATGCGCGGCTTTTAAATCGACTTTATCGTGACCACAACAACGTAACGCAATAAGCCGAGTGCCATTTTTGGCTAACTGTTTAAGGACACTGGACGACAAGTCGTCATTAACGAAGGCACAAACGACCTCGCAACCACTGGCTAACCGCGCGCTTTCATCGGTTAATTGGCATTTATGGAATTCAAAAGTGAACAAATCGTCACTATTTTTTTGGTTGAACGAGTGCTTGTCATAAGACTTTGAGCTAAAAAATGCGACCCTAGTCATAACTTTACTCTCCGTGGGATCCCACTTTAAGTATATGGAGTTGTTTGAAAAAAGAGATATATCAAATTAGAGGAATCTAGATTCTGCTAAACGCAATCGTTTAACTTGTTGTTATCTAAAGTGATTTATTGGTAATAAAAAAGAGGGATGTTAGTATTTTTTGCTATAAGGCAGGTGGAGGGGTATTTAGGGTATGCAATCTCAATAAAGGTAACACAAAAAAAATGCAAATATCAGACTTGTCAGGAATTTTTTAGTGCCTATAATGCTGAAAACCGGAGCGTCTGCCAACGCTCCGGTTTTTTTGTGCCCGAAGATCGTGATAGCACTTCTGCCAAAGTGAAATCACGCTAGAAATAGACCTGCCAGTCCGTTTCTAGGGCATACAATTTAGTTAATAAAGGAAATTGCATACCATGCGTATCGAACAAGAACTTAAGTTAGGTTTTAAAGATGTACTATTTCGCCCGAAACGTTCAACTCTAAAAAGCCGTTCTCAAGTAAATTTAACCCGCGAGTTTACATTTAAGCACAGTGGTCGTCAATGGTCTGGTGTTCCTGTTATTGCAGCTAACATGGATTCAGTGGGTAGTTTTGAAATGGCTACTGAGCTTGCTAAACACGGCGTGATGACAGCAATGCACAAACATTACTCCGTTGAGCAGTGGGCAGAATTTGTTAAAGGAGCGGACAAAGAGACCTTAAACAAGGTGTTTGTTTCTACGGGTACGTCTGATAACGATTTCCAAAAAACCAAAGACATTCTTGCGTTAAGCGATGATCTAGAGTTTATCTGCATCGACATTGCGAACGGTTACTCAGAACACTTAGTCGAGTACGTAGAGCGCGTACGCGCTGAGTTCCCAACCATGACCATCTCTGCTGGTAACGTAGTGACTGGCGACATGTGTGAAGAGCTTATTCTTGCTGGCGCCGACATTGTTAAAGTAGGCATTGGCCCTGGCTCGGTGTGTACTACCCGCGTTAAGACCGGTGTTGGTTACCCGCAACTTTCTGCCATTATTGAGTGTGGCGATGCGGCTCACGGCCTTGGCGGTATGATCATCGGTGATGGTGGCTGTGCGTGTGCAGGTGATGTTGCTAAAGCCTTTGGCGGCGGTGCAGACTTTGTAATGCTTGGCGGCATGCTAGCTGGCCATGAGCAATCTGGTGGTGAGATCGTCGAAAAAGATGGCAAGCAGTTTATGAAGTTCTACGGCATGTCTTCTCAGTCAGCCATGGCTAAGCATTCAGGTGGCGTAGCAAAATACCGCGCCGCAGAGGGCAAAACCGTCCTACTACCTTACCGTGGTGATGTGAACGACACCATCTCAGACATTCTAGGTGGCGTACGTTCTACGTGTACTTATGTTGGTGCAGCCAAACTAAAAGAGCTAACCAAACGTACAACGTTTATTCGCGTTCAAGAGCAAGAAAACAACGTGTTTGGTAAAGAGTGATCTGCTGAACTTGTTAACGAACCAAAGGCCGCTAAACGCGGCCTTTATTGTATCTGAAGCGTGTTATTTACCGCGTGGGCATTTAGTTACTGTCGTTATAGATCGCGCTGGTTTTCGCCGCGCAGATAAAGTCGTTTTTGTGCAGTCCTTTTATCGAGTGGCTCCACCAAGTTACGGTTACTAAACCCCATTCCGTTAACAGAGCGGGGTGGTGGCCTTGTTCTTCTGCCATGGCGCCGACTTGGTTGGTAAAGGCCAGCGCTTGTGCAAAGTTTTTAAATCGAAACTGGCAGCTAAGTTGGCGAATGCCCTCGCTGGTTATTGCCGTCCAATTTGGTAAATCCTTAAGTAGGGTGTCGATTTCTTGCTCGGTTACTTTTGTCGCCCCGAGGCGACAGGCTACACATTGAAGTTGGCTTAAATCATTCGTCATTATTGTCTCCGCAGTCTTGCTTTGAAGGGTAGGTGGGCGGATGCAGCCCTAAGGAGATCGCTCGGTGTACGTACGCTAAAAGGTCAAGTTTGCTCAGTTCAAAGAGCTGTTCTATCGAATCCAAAGTGAAATAGATAGGTTGCATGATGTCGATGCGATAAGGCGTCCTTAATACATCGAGTAACTCAAAAGGCTTGATTGTCGGCTTTCCTGAATAGACATACTCAGTTTCTCCCGGGCTCGATAAAATACCACCGCCAAAGATCCGGATGCCATCTGCCGTGTTGAGCAAGCCAAACTCAACGGTAAACCAGTAGAGCCGCGCCAGATATATTCGCTCTTGGTGCGAGGCGTTAAGCCCTAGTTGGCCATACATTTGGGTAAATGCGGCAAAAGCGGGGTGGGTTAACATGGCACAGTGGCCGAAGATCTCATGGAATATATCCGGTTCTTCTAAGTAGTCGATTTCTTGCGGGGTGCGGATAAACGTTGCTACGGGAAACTGGCGAGACGCCAGTAACTTGAAAAACGTATCAAAGCTAATCAGCGCAGGTACGGCTTTGCATGTCCAGCCAGTGCATGGCTGCAACACCCGATTAAGTTCGCCTAACTGGGGTAAGTGCTCTTGCGGTAAGTTGAGTTTTTTAAGTCCTTGTAGGTACTCGTTACACGCTTTGTTTGGCAGTTGTTTGAGCTGGCGTGATATCAATAAGTTCCAAGTGTGGTTCTCTTGATTACTCCAACTAATTAATCCATTCGAGTCAGCTTGTTTTGCAGTGTATTGGGTTTGCGAGGTCATCGTTCACTGCTCCTCTGATATGGTAATGAGAATAGTTTAACTATTGCTGGTGATTTTGAGTCTGTCGACATTCAAGAAAGAGAAAGGTAAAGTAGTGCTTGTAACAATTAATTTACATTGACGTGGTAATGAGCTACCGAATTGGTTGAGTCAAGGTGATTTAAGAGTGTGATCGGTTTCACTTTTTGTTGTTAGTTCAACCGAAGTCTATAATTAATAGGTTTGATAAATTAATCAATGCGGTACAATTCATCGCTATTCCTTGCCGCGAGCTTTGGATCTTGTTTTGAAGGTCGAAGACTCGCGTTTGCAACAAATTAAAGGCTTTGCCTAAAGTTGGATGATATTCAGTGAAAACTCCATTAGTAGTATTGATAAGCGCTAGTCTTTTAGCTTCTTTCTCTTATAGTGCGCATGCCAGTGAAGCCCAAAAAAACCGTGCATTTTCGATCAAATACGGTGCATCTAAGTTAAAAACCGATGTGACTGGTGATCAGAATTTTGAACTGTATGGGCGGGCTCTATCACTCGATTACACTTCAGAGTCGAATAAGTGGACTGAAAACAAAGATCTTTATTTAGGTTATGTGGCGTCTATGGACGTGCACTACAACTCGAAGAAAAAAGAAGACAACCACGCTATTTACCAAGTTGAGGAAGTGAGCAGCTTAACGTTTAACTGGGCACCAAAGTTAAGCTATATGCTTAGCGAGAAAACGGCTTTATACACCTTCGCAGGTTTGTCTTATGGTGTTTTGAAAGCACAAGAGTACACAAAAACCAACGCTAACACCGATGCATTGAAAGACACGGTTTCAGGTTGGGGCTACCTTTGGGGTTTCGGTGCTCGTTATCAGCTAGACAATAATTTTGAGTTTGGTGGTGAAGTGAGAGCAAACCACCTGAAGGTCGATAATGACGCTCGCTCCGGTGAGGCCGATCTTTATGGGTTCTTTTTAACGGCAGGTTATCGCTTTTAGCACCTAGCCGTGGTTAATTCTTGATGGCTTCAATGCGAGTTTGAAGCCATTTTTAGGTGATGTTGCTCAGTCCAGTAAATGATTTCCTCAAGAGACAGGGCTTTGCCGTTAATAAAACCCTGAACGTAATCGCAGTTTGCATTGTTTAGTAAAGCGATTAACTCTTGTTCTTCTACCCCTTCTGCGATAACCGTACATCGCAACCCGTGCGCCAATGCAATGGAACTGGTGACAATAGCGTGGTCGGCTTCGCTAATGTGCATGCTAGAGACGAACGAGCGGTCAATCTTGATTTGGTCAATAGGCAATTCCCGAAGAAGCGTTAACGAAGAGTAGCCCGTTCCAAAATCGTCTAGGCTAATTTTGAATCCCATTTTTCTAAGCTCATCTAAAACCACTTTTGTATTGCCAATATCTTTTAGCATATCGCTCTCGGTTACCTCTAAAACCACTTGAGATGAGTTGAGCTGATCACTTTCTACCAGTTGCCGTAAGTTATTAAGTAACGCACTGTTGGTTAAGTCGTGGGCGGACAAATTAAGATGAACACTTGCAACAATCCCTGCGCGGTCAAATAGATGCAGATCGAGCATAACTTGGTTTACCACCCAGTCGGTAATATCACGAATTAAATGGGTTCGCTCGGCAACCGGAATAAAGAGATCGGGAGGGATAAAGCTGCCATCTTGTTGCGGCCAACGAATGAGTGCTTCATAACCATAAAGCGTCTGTTTTTTTGTGTTAACGATCGGTTGATAGTAAAGCTTAAATTCTTGGTTGTGCAGGGCGCTGGTGATGCGTGTTGCGATGTCGAGTTGCTCTTTGGCTTTGCTCTCAAGTGAGTCGGAATAGAAAGATAGCCCGAGCCCGGTGCGTTTGGCTTCATACATCGCAGCATCGGCTTGTTTAAACAAGCTATCATGGGTGAGACCAAAGTCCGGATACAAGCTTACCCCAACGCTGACAGAAACCGGAATACTATACTGCTTGAGCTGGAAACGAGTACTGAGTTGTTCAACAATTTCTGAGTAGTAGTTTTGTATCGTGGTTTTGTTGTTGGTGTTGAGGATAATCACGAACTCATCGCCGCCAATACGCGCAAAAAAGACATCCTTGGGTACGATTTCTGCGAGACGCTCCCCAATGTACTTAAGCAGAAGGTCGCCAGTTTGATGGCCCATTGCGTCATTTACATTTTTGAAATTGTTGATATCAAATAACAACACGGCGAAAGGCTTTGCTTCGAGAAGCTTTGTGGCTATCGTCTGGCCGCAAAAAGAGCGATTAGGCAAAGAGGTTAACGAGTCGTGCAAAGCGTTATGTCGTTCTACTTTCGCTATATCGTCGATTTTATCGATACTGGTCAAGCTAAACCTAAGCACAAAGGAAACAAACAGGCTCCCCCCAAACAAGATAGAAGACAAGCCAATGTCGAGGTAGGTGACTCGGCTTAGCCCGAGCAAGTAGATGAGGTAAGCAAGATAACCGATGGCGAACGCAATAACTAACGCAAAAAGCAACTGCCAGCCAACGTCTTTTGTTTTAACACAGATAGACATTGCAGGCTTTAACCCTAAAAGCAGAAAAACAATGCCAAGTGCAACAAGTAGGTCTGCAAAGATTACCATAGATAAAGCCTACAAAACTCATGTCTAACGTTCATACTGGACTCGTGTCGTTATGGCTATTCCCTTAAGGTTAGCAAAACTTTGGCTCTTAGGTAGCAATTACACCGGTAAACCAATTTCATAGCTAGATACTCAAAAAAAGTTGAGTGGATTGGTCTTCTTGATAAGAATAATTATAATTTGAGTGCCGAAAGAAATCGATTTATGCGTTAGATCAATAAAAAATGCGATTAAGGGTAGATAAAACCAAAATAAAGTTGAATCATTAAAAAAATATTGAATAATGGCGTTACACATTTTGTTGAATCTAAGTCTTCAGCTCATTTATTAGTACCAATAGGAATTCTATCCCATGCAAAACGCATATGTACTTGTAATCAACTCTGGCAGTTCTTCTATGAAGTTTGCAGTTATCGACTCTTCAAATGGGGACGCCGTATTAAGCGGTCTAGGCGAGTGTTTTGGTCTACCTGATGCCCGTATGAGCTGGAAACATCAAGGAAACAAATCGGAGGTTGCAGTTGAAGGTGAGGGGAACCACCATCAACTCGCAATCAACCGTTTGGTTGACCTAGTTAGCGAGTATGGTTTTGAAAAAGACCTAGTTGCTGTCGGTCACCGAGTGGTTCACGGTGGTGAGAAGTTCTCAAGCACAGTACGCATTAATGACCAAGTTATCGCAGACATCGAGTCAGTAAAAGACCTTGCTCCTTTACACGCACCGGCAAACATTCTTGGCATTAAGTCTGCGTTAGCAGCATTCCCAGAGCTTCCACAGTTCGCAGTATTTGATACCGCATTCCACCAAACTATGCCTGCAAAAGCATACACTGGCGCTATCTCAAACAAACTGTACACCGAATATGGTGTTCGTCGTTACGGTTTCCACGGTACTAGCCACTACTACGTTAGCCGTGAAGCTGCAAAAATGGTTAATAAGCCAATTGAAGAGAGCAGCTTTATCTCTGTTCACCTTGGTAACGGCGCATCTGTATGTGCAATTAAAGACGGCAAAAGTGTTGACACCAGCATGGGCTTTACTCCACTAGCGGGCCTAATGATGGGTACTCGTTGTGGCGACTTAGACCCAGGCATCATCGAATTCTTGCTGAAAAAAGGCTGGTCTCAAGACCAGATCTTTACAGAACTAAACTCTAATTCTGGCTTCTTGGGTGTTTCTGGCCTGACTAGCGATGCTCGCGGCATCCTAGAAGCGATGGAAGAAGGCCATGAAGGCGCTAAATTGGCTTTCCAAGTGTTCACCTACCGCGTAGCTAAGTACATTGGCTCTTACATGGTGGCACTAGACAACCTTGACGGTATCATCTTTACCGGTGGTATCGGTGAGAACGCACTTGCGATTCGTCACGAAATCCTAGGTTACCTAAAAATCTTCGGTTACCAAGAAGATGAAGCTGCAAACGCAGCGGCTCGTTTTGGTGATAGCGGTGTGATCACTAAAGCAGACTCTCCGGTTGCTATGGTTATCCCAACTAACGAAGAGTGGGTTATCGCTAACGAATCTGTTGCACTTATCTAATCTGAACCTCCAAGCACTTAGATTAGATTAAATTAAACCGCCAGCATTGCTGGCGGTTTTTTTTTGCCCGCAGCAATTAACAAGGTGAGCCTCATGGTTAATCTTCTATCCAAGGAAATAATCAGCCATTGCTTTACGCCAAGTCACATTAGATCGTGATGCTCAAGTGATAGTTTGAGCGAATTGTGCTATAAATATTCATATGCAGGGATAAGAATAACAACACAATTGGCTAGTAGTGCAAATGTTTGATAGAGCTAAGAAAATATATGAATATGCGGAGCCTAATCTCACCATTGTTGCAGTGATGGGGATCGTTGGTTTTCCGTCATACTATGCGATTTGGCAGATGCTTGTTCCTTCTGGGTACGAGAACCTTGGCCTACGTATTTTTTGTGCTGTTTTGCTGTTTCCTATACTGCTGCGCCATAAAATTCCCTACGCGTTTAAAAAGCATTTGCACGTTTACTATATTTTTGCTCTAGGGGTGTGTTTACCTTATTTCTTCTTTTTCATGCTGTTAAAGAACGACTGGTCAATGATTTGGGTTATGTCACTGATGTCGGCGATATTTCTTCAAATCTTATTGATATACGACAGCAAAATCGTTGCTCTGCAAAGCATCGCCGCTTACGTTACAGCCTATGCGAGTGTCTACTTGACGGGCGGGTATAACGAAACGCACTCGTTAGATTGGAACTATATTCCGATTTTTGTTTTTACTTACGTGTTCGGTACGCTCTTTCACTATCGCAACCAGGCTGAACATGAATCTAAGGTATCATTAGCAAAATCGTTTGGTGCGGGTATCGCCCATGAAATGCGTAATCCACTTAGTGCTGTATACAGTTCGCTTGAGGTGGTGAAGCATCTTCTACCAGAAAGAAACGCTCAACATTTGTCAGATACCTACCATATGGACGCCAAAGATCTTGATGAAGTTAACGTTATTCTTGATGATTCTTTGTCGGTGATTGAAAAGGGCAACGAGACCATTAGCTTGTTGTTAACTTCCATAGATGAGCATAAGCTGTCGAACACCAGTTTTAAGCGTTACTCGCTTGGTGCGACCTTAGAGGGCGCGATCAACAGTTTCCATTATTCTGCCAAATCAGATAGGAGCATGATCCACCTTGAATACTCTCAAAGTGATGATTTCTTTGGTAGTGATGTTCTGATGCGGTACGTGATCTTTAATTTGCTAAAAAACGCTTTTTACTACAAATTCAAAGCCAACTTCCATATTCATGTCAGTTTAGATATAGAAGACGAGTGGAATGTGATTAGTATCGAAGATACGGGGCCGGGCATTGATGAAGAGAGCCGAGAGCATATTTTTGAAGATTTCTATACTTCCGGTAAGAAGGGCGGTTTTGGGCTTGGGTTACCATTTTGCCGCAAAGTGATGACGGCCTTCAACGGCAAGATCCGTTGCGAAAGTGAAGAGGGAAAAGGAACCAAGTTCTTCTTGTATTTTCCTAAGTACAACTCCGAATCGGTTTTCGATATTAAATCGAGCTTGGTGCGAGAGAAGTCGTTACTTTATATAGGCAGGAAAAACAATACCCTAAGTGCGCTTCAGTCCCATG
>Ga0070725_10001029_pt1 | contig 16295 bp, 10 predicted proteins | sample tdDd002_FD_69781 | JGI IMG/M metagenome (GOLD analysis project Ga0070725, IMG submission 69781) | Marine sediment microbial communities from the Atlantic coast under amendment with organic carbon and nitrate - tdDd00.2 | ecosystem: Environmental > Aquatic > Marine > Coastal > Sediment | place... | reverse complement strand
ACTAATGATTTTTTCATGATATCACGAATCATCCCATAGTTCTTTGCACCATAATTGTAACTGATAGCCGGTTGTATACCCATGGTCAAACCAATAGAAACCGCTATGAAGATAAACAGGATATACATCAATACCGAGTTTGCCGCTACTCCTTCGGCACCTGCGTATTTGATAAGTGTTATATTAAATAGTATGGCTGTAATCGCACCAGATAATTCCGTGACCATTTCTGAGGACCCATTAATGGATGCATCTTTAAGAAATTGGACATCTAATGTCGGTTTAATATAACGAATGTGTTTTGGACTTCTGAAAAAGTGAATACCACCAACTAGGGCAGACACGACAATACCTATCATTGTGGCATATCCGGCGCCTTCAATCCCCCAACCAAATCTTGCGACAAACAGATAATCGAGAACCATATTGATTACACCACCAATAACAGTCACTAGTAGACTTAAATTGGCACAATCATCAACGCGTAAAAAATATTCATAACTGACCTTTACTCCTAAGAAAGGAATCACCATAAATAGTATCCTTGCATAAATAGCTGCATTTCCATAAAGTTCTGGACTCACGCCTAGAATTTTCAAAATGCCATCCAAGTTAAGCAATCCTAAAATACTGATAACCGCAGTTGCTATAATAATCACCACTGTTATCAACGAAAAATTATTATTGGCTTTTTCTTTATTGCCTTCACCTAGGGCAATAGAAATCAGCGCGCTACCACCAACTGATAACATGATCGCTACACCAAATCCAAGATTGTAAATTGGATGTGTAATGTTAACTGCTGCAAGAGCTTTCGTCCCAACATACCGAGCAACAAACAACCCATCTACAATTGTATATAATGATATGAATAACATGCTGAGCACTGACGGCATCACATATTTCCAAAACGTCTTATAGTTCCATTTTTTTGAGAACATACTTTTCCTCCTTTTGTTCAATAATGCTATAATAAAGGATATAGTAACTATAAGGTCAAGGAGTTTTTTATGGAAAATAGAATATTAATCGGTGATTTGTCTCGATACTACAATATCTCGAAGCAAACCCTCATTCATTATGATCGCATTGGCTTACTACACCCATCAGCTGTCGATGACAATAGTTATCGATACTACACGTTTCAAGACGTCGATCGTTTGGATGTGATCCTCAGTTTAAAAGACACCGGTTTGTCGTTAAAAGAGATAAGTGAATATTTAGAGAATCCTTCTTTGGAAGACAGCATTCATTTATTAAGAGAGCAAAATGGGCGGCTAGAAGCACATATCAGCAAGTTGCAACAAACACAACGAAAGTTAAATTATAAGATCAGTGAGTTAGAATATATTCATCAGATACAGTTCACTGATGAAATACAATTACTTGAAAAGAAAGACCGTTACATATTATATGAGCCTCTTCAAAAAAATCTATCTGACTTAGAACGTTTTCCCTATGCCATGAAAGCTTTGAATAGTCGCATCCATAAAAGCGACTATTACCTCCAATACCATCACACTATTGAAGGCGTCATTATAGAGTCAAAGGTGTTCAATAAGGCTGACTTTCTATCAATAGCTAAAATTTTTATTTTCATCGATCAATTTAATGGTTTTGAAAATGAAACTGTTTTAAATGGAGGACTGTATGTCTGCAAGCAACACCATGGCCTCTATGAGGACTCATACAAGTCTTATGAGCCAATGCTGAAGTTCATCGAAGAAAATCAACTTGAAATCACAGGTGATGCTATCGAAATCCCTTTAATCACTTCTTGGTCAGTGAAAACAGAAAGTGAATATATTACTGAAATCCAGATACCGGTTCGTTAATAATTAAACTTTTAAAGTTTTGTTTGACATAAAACTATCCCCTTGCTACAATTAGTTTTATATAAAACTAAACATTAGAGGAGTGCAAAAAATGTCAAAAAAAACTTTTAAGTGTCTACTGGTTTCAGCAGTTGAAAATGAGCAATATAAGAGCGAGATAACAGACCTTGATTTTAACCACCTTCCTGAAGGTGAAGTCTTGATTAATGTTAAGTATTCTTCACTCAACTATAAAGATGCATTATCATCTGTTGGAAACAAGGGAGTTACCAAGTATTATCCACACATACCAGGAATAGATGCGGCAGGGATTGTTGAAAGTAGTAGCAATGATGAGTTTAAATCCGGTGATAAGGTCATCGTCAATGGATATGATTTGGGGATGAGTACATGGGGTGGTTTTAGCGAATATATCCGTGTGCCTGCTGAATGGGTCATTAAGCTACCCGAAACACTGACCATGAAGGAGAGCATGATATATGGTACAGCTGGCTTTACATCAGCTTTATCTATCTATAAAATATTACACTCTGGCATCACTCCCGAGGACGGGGAAATACTTGTAACCGGTGCAACCGGTGGAGTTGGCAGTATTGCTGTTTCAATACTGAAAAAGCTAGGATTTGATGTCATCGCTGCAACAGGAAAACTGGAGCAACGTGACATGCTGATTGCAATTGGTGCAAAAGACATCATTCACCGCAGTGAATTGAACGACACGTCAGGTCGACCGCTTCTTAGCGGCAGATGGGCCAGTGTTGTCGATACAGTTGGTGGGAATATGTTGGCGACAGCCATCAAAACGACTAAATACGGTGGCAGTGTCACTTGTTGCGGTAATGTGGCATCACATGAATTCGATACATCTGTCTATCCTTTCATCCTAAGAGGTGTAACACTTTATGGGATCGATGCCGTTCAATGTCCAAAAGAGTTGAGACAATCCATTTGGGATAATTTAGCCTCTGACTGGAAACTCGATAATTTAAGCCGTCATATCAGCGAGATTTCATTAGAGGAAGTAAGCGATAAAATTGACCTTATGTTACAAGGAAAGTTAAAAGGCAGAACGATCATCAACATGGATTTATAATAAATAAGGGCTATAACAGTGCGATTATTATCGCTCTCTGTTATAGCCCTATTGTTTTGTGTGATCCAAAATTATTCTAATGTAAAGTTATTATTTAATCTTTTTAATAATGTGAGGAAAATTTCTTTTTCCTCATTTGAAAAATCTTTATAAGCAGCCTCATACACTTCTTCTGTTATCTGATCGAATTTATCCTGAAGTTCACGGCTTTTTCGCGTCAACAAAAGATATGTCTTTCTTCGGTCCTCAGTACATTTTTCCTTTCGAACATACTCTAGTTTGATTAATTTATTCACAACAGCAGTCACTGTGGATTTATCCTTACCGACCAACTGACTAACTTCGTTCATACTCATTTTACCATTATTGCCATACAGCGCTGTAAGAATATTTCGGTAAGCTGGCACAACATCTTCAATGCCTTTATCTTTTAGCTGTTGCTCAATATAGCTGTTTATTTTTTTGTTGGTTTTACATATATAATGCACAATGTGTCTATCATTCATTTACTTACTCCTAATCTCATTATAACCATTATAGTATTCTGACGTTCATTTCGCAAATAAATCACCGTTCATTACATCATTCCTCGTTTCCTATTCTGATGCAGTTATTTTTTACCAAACATATTATGTTTTAACCACTTTACTTAATAAGGTGTTTTCCTTTAAAATTTAACGTTTTAGCATGGAAAAAAGCTTTCTTTTCTTATATAATGAAATAGAAATATAGAAACTATAGAAGGGGGCTAAATAATGAGAGGTCTTGTCAATTTATTAATTGTCATTCTCGTAACATACACACTAAATTCCGTACCAGTAAACACGTCCTTATTATCATTTGAACTTCTGAAACCATGGGATAAAATTTCATCAGAAGAACAAGCGACAGAAGAACCTGAGGTTACTTCGTACCCCATCATAAATTTTATACCAATGGAACAAGCTGAATATAACAACCCAACAATAATTGAAATAGAAATACAATCAGATCGAGTATTGACTGATGAGCAATTAACGCAACTTAAGAGTAGTACGACAATTACTGTATTTGACAGTATTGAACCGACTGACTTTCCATTGACCGATTTCCTCTCCGCTGACAAAGAATTAGCTGATGCTGAGGAAACAATGGTTTCCAATACAGAGTGGCGTTACAAATTCACTTTAAATGTTTCGAGTGAGCAGACGCGCTTTTTCATGGGCACTTATCAATTTTCCATCAAAATAGACGATCCGTCTTTTGATACAGTTGACGAAGTCGACTTTGTACTTAGCTATTATCCTGATTTTGATTACAACGCCGCGATTGCGACTGTTAACTCTGATCAGATATATACTCAGGTTTACTACTTAAATGAAACAAAATCATTTTTAATACCCGTAACACGTAAACTTGACTCATCATCAAAGTTCATTCGTAATACAATTTCTACATTAAGTTATGAGCCACCTGCAAACAATCGCATTTTTGCACAGGATATCAAATTTCCAAGAATGCCTCGTGTATATTTAAGCAATGGGGTGCTTTCATGTTATTTAAATAGTAGTGAAACCGATACTTTCACAAGCGCAAGTCCTGAAAGCAAGCTTATTTCAGAAGCTATTGTAAAGACCTTAACAGATATTGGTTACGTAGATAATCTGACCTTCTATATTAACGATCGTCAAACCGGAACTTTTATCAATGGATTACCACTAAAGACTATTTATAATGAGGATTATACAACATATGCCTATGTCAACTATTATGATAATAACGGCAACGCCTACCTTGTGCCACAACCGATTGCAGACGGTCAAGATACGGTAAGAGATTTACTGAATATATTAAAGACAACGCATGAGCCAGTAGGCACCTATGGCATATTAGTGGCTACAGTACCTAATACAGTTGAACTTATCAGTGATACCAATAACAACGGCACTGTCACTCTAAAGTTCTCAGACAATTTATATACCGCTTATTCCGATGCTCCGGCAATTCAACAGATGATGATGGACAGTATAATTCAAACGATTACATCGTTGCCATCAGTCGATACAGTTATCATTACGACAGAAACTCATTCAACTGGATCAATTGGCACGGTTACTTTAGGGCAACCTATAACAGCGAATAGATTCTTAAATCCAACGAATCAATAATATGGCTACACCTATATGTCTATAGAGAAAGACACGCTCTCTTGCCTTGAGGCGTGTCTTTCCATTTTTTGAACCAGAAAGGGCATACGAACTTTTCATTCGTATGCCCTGATTATTGCCTCTATTTATTTTTTTAATTGCACATCGTATTCCTTAAAATTCTTAGAAACACGCTGCATCATCTCTCCAATTGGAAGATCATATGGACATCTCACTTCACAAGCACCACATTGAACACAATCATCCGCCTTGACTTCTAGGCCCTTGTATCTATTGTTTGCCCATTCTTCAAGGTTATACCGCATTAAATAGCCTTCAACGACAAACTGTAACGGGATATCAATGCCTTGAGTACATGGTGCACAGTAATTACAACGTCTACAGAATCCACCATCCAGCTCTTCTTTTATTTCCTTGATAATGTCTAATTCATTCTGAGTTAACGCTAAAGGATTTCTAGCAACAGAAGCATTTTTATCAACTTGATCAAGGCAATCCATTCCAGGTATTGCGACTGTCACATTCGGATTATTGAGCACGTACTTGATACTGACTTCACCTTGGCGTATTGCCCCACCAGCGATTGGTTTCATTAGAATAACACCTATATTTTTCTCTTTTGCTATTTCAAATACCCCTTCTCCTTGTGTTTCGACAGGATTATAAGGGAATTGTATTGTATCAAAACAGTCTTTTTCTAGTGCTATTTTAAGTAGGTCTGCACTATGGCTTGTAATACCGATATGTCCAATCTTGCCAGCCGCCTTCGCTTCTTCTAATGCTTTATAAGCACCATTGTCCCCTAAAATCAACGCCAACTGTGTTTCATCTTTGACAAAATGGAACTGATATAAATCTATATAGTCTGTGCGCAGATTTTTTAAACTGATGTCTACATCTGCTTTCATACTTTCATAATCTCTAGCTGTTGATTTTGTCGCCAGGATCCACTTGTCACGTTTGCCTTCAATGGCTTTGCCGATAAGGGCTTCACTCACCGTGTACCCACGTGCTGAGTCAATGAAATTCATACCTGCGTCCAAACTGGCATCCAACAATTCCTTTGTCACTTCAGCATTAACACGTTGAATTGGAATGCCACCAAATCCTACTTCAGCAACTTCTAGTCCTGTTCTGCCCAAAACTCTTTTACGCATAGGGTTTCCTCCTCTTTACTCACTCACTAATTTATCGATAATCGTTTTTAATTCTTCATCTAATTGATTGTATCTGATTGGTTTCAGTTCTAAGTTCACAAATGCATGTGTCGTTGATCCAATGGCAAGTGTCTCTTCTGTCGTTGTTCGAATAACTTCGTATTTGAATTTCATTCGTATGCCTTTTACCGACTCGATCGATGTTCTGATGACAATGTCATCATCATATAAAATCGGCTTTTTATACTGACAACTCACATCGACAACTGGTAACATCATGCCACGTTCTTCCATCAATTTGTAAGGATAGCCAAAATGCTTCAACAATCCTGTTCGTGCTACTTCGAAATAAGTAAAATAGTTGCCATGATAAATGACCCCCATTTGATCTGTTTCACCATATCGTGGTTCGATTTTTATATCTACGTACATAGTACCTCCAATGATTAATCTTCTGTTATTACTATATCATTTCTGGTTTTAAATTTAAACGTACATATTCAAACATGTTCTGATATCATAATCAGATAGTTGTCATACCAATAGTCGAAGGATGCTCTCGTCGTATTGCACGACTAAATATAACTACGAAAGGATAAGGCCAGATGTGAGCGTCTCACATCTGGCCTTATCCTTTCAATCTTAATTCTATATTTTTATGAAGCAGTTTTCCCAACTGCCTTCTCAACTTTTTTCTTTTCTTCAAGTTGGTCGAAGTAGAGTTTTGTTTCACTCACAACAACGCTGCTTAAGCCAATAATACCAATTAAGTTTGGAATAGCCATCAGCCCATTAACAATATCAGCGATTGTCCAAATAAGGTTCAACTTTAAGAATGGTCCTACTGCAACTAATCCTATGAATGTATACTTGTACCACTTGATGCCTTTAACACCAACTAGGTATTCAGTACAACGTTCGCCGTAGTAGTTCCAGCCCAAGATTGTCGTGAAGGCAAAGAATACAAGTCCAATCGTAACAATCATTTCGCCTACTACAGGGAAATTTGGTAAGCCTGCTCTAAATGCTGCAGTCGTTGCTGCCGCACCATGAATGCCTTCAGCATTCCACATGCCTGTAAGGACAAGTGTAATCCCTGTCATTGAACACACGATAATCGTATCGAAAAATGTACCTGTCATTTGAACAAGTCCTTGACGAACACAAGAATTTGTCTTTGCTGCTGCAGCTGCTATAGGTGCAGATCCAAGTCCAGATTCGTTAGAGAACACCCCTCTTGATACACCACTTTTAAGTGCTAATGCAACAGTAGATCCTGCAAACCCGCCTGCTGCTGCAGTTGGTGTAAATGCACTTTTAATAATAAAAGAAATGGTCTCTGGCACCAGGCTTGCGTTCATAATCAGGATAATGATTGTGCAAATCACATATGAAACGGCCATAAATGGTACAACGATTTCCGATACTTTGGAAATACTTTTAATTCCGCCTAGGGTAACCATCGCAACACCAATAGTCAAGATAACACCTGTAACAACAACTGGTACATTAAATGCAATTTGAACAGATGACGTAATCGAATTGACTTGGGCAAACGTACCGATTCCGAAGAAGGCAACACCTACACCAAAGATAGCAAAACACTTGGCTAAAAACTTATTGTTCAGTCCACGTTCTATGTAATACATTGGTCCACCTGACATCTGACCATTTTCATCTACGACTCTATACTTTACAGCCAATAAAGCTTCTGCATACTTCGTTGCCATGCCAAAGAATGCTGCAACCCACATCCAAAATAGTGCGCCTGGGCCACCCATTTGAATAGCTGTTGCTACGCCGACAATATTACCTGTACCGATTGTCGCTGATAGCGCCGTACAGACTGATGCAAAAGATGAAATATCTCCCTCCGCGCTAGATGACTGCATTTCAGGGTCTTTCGAAAATAAATATTTTAGTGCTAACGGTAATCTCAATACTTGCAAAAATCCTAATCTCAGTGATAGATATATCCCTGTCCCTACGAGTAAAATCAATAGTGGCGGTCCCCAAACAAGACCATTAATCGTCTGTGCTAGTTGATTGATGCTTTCCATATGTTGCCCCCTAATATGATATTTTATTACGTTTGCTATTATATTTTTCTATGCATCTCATGAGTACATTAACAGGATAAATGAACAAGTTAAGTTTGTCAATAAAATAACAATATGTTTTTCAGAAAATTCAATCCATCCATTCATTTAACTGTATTTAAAAATAAACATTTTGAGGTATTGTGTGTTTTTTTGTATTTATATGTTGTTTTTCGTTATATTAATAACAATCGATTCAATTTCGAATAGCCGAGAACCTTCGGTTCGCACTTCAACTTACTTCGAATAGCCGAGAACCTTCGGTTCTCTGGCTCGCGTTCGCGAGCCTAATGCTAGTAAATAATAAATCCCAAGAAAAAGAGAACTGCTCTCTTTTTCTTGGGATTTTTATTTACTAGCGCTATTCTTTTGTTATCGCGGATACTATAAAACGCGTGTTGCGCCTACGTATAGAAGACCTTTGTCAGCATCTAATGTTAAGCTTTCACCGTCTTTGATACATTCTGTCACTGACTTTGCACCGATGATTGCAGGTAACTTTAAGTTAAGTGCAACGATTGCAGCGTGAGATGTGTATCCACCCTCTTCTACTACTAATCCTGATGCTTTTTCGATGTAATCCATCATGTCGATGTCAGTTGCTTGTGTTACAAGGATGTCACCTTCTTTGAACTTCTCAGCACAGTCAGCCGCTGATTTAACAACACATGCTCTGCCTTTGACAAGTTCTTTACCAAGACCGATTCCTTTAATAATGTTTTCGCCTACTAATTCAACCTTCATAAGGTTTGTCGCGCCAGCTACACCAACTGGAACACCAGCAGTAAAGATAATTAAATCACCCGCTTGAATATATCCTTCTGATTTAGATAATTCAACACTGTTATGGAAAATATCATCTGTATTGTTTGCCTCTTCAGCAACGATTGGGAATACACCCCATACTAAGTTGATTTTTCTTCTTACTTTTTCATTTGTACAAGAAGCAATAATTGGTGCTTTCGGTCTAAACTTTGCAACTTTTCTTGCCGTAAAGCCAGAAGCAGTTGCTGTTAAAATTGCAGCAGCTTCAAGATCGTTAGCTGTTGTACAAGTTGCATGACTTACTGCAAATGTAACACCTTTTTCTCTGATGCTTTGTGCTTTTTCTTTTAAGATTGAAGTGTAGTCCAATGACCCTTCAGTTGTTTGTGCAATAACTGCCATAGTCTTAACTGACTCAACAGGGTATCTCCCTGCTGCAGTTTCACCTGATAACATGATTGCATCTGTACCATCAAAGATTGCGTTGGCAACGTCAGTTGTTTCCGCTCTTGTAGGTCTAGGATTTCTCATCATAGAGTCTAACATTTGAGTCGCTGTAATAACAGGCTTCCCTTCTAAGTTACACTTTCTAATCATTTCCTTTTGTGTTAAAGGTACCATTTCTGTTGGAATTTCAACACCAAGGTCCCCTCTTGCTACCATTAATCCATCAGAAACCGTTAAAATCTCATCTAAATTGTCAACACCTTCTTGATTTTCAATTTTAGAGATAATGTGAACGTCTTCACCATTGTGTGCTTCTAAAATTTTTCTAATTTCTAAAACATCACCAGCTTTTCTAATGAAAGATGCTGCGATGAAATCGATACCGTTTTGAATACCGAAAATAATATCACTTTCGTCTTTTGCTGTAATCGCAGGTAATTGAATCTTAACACCAGGTACGTTTACGCCTTTGTTGTTCTTAACATCACCAGCATTTAATACCAATGTTTCAATTTCTTTTCCTTTGATTGCTTTTACTTCTAATTCAATTAGACCATCATCAATAAGAATTTTATCACCGATTACTACATCTCCCGGTAATCCTTCGTATGAAATTTGGCACTTATCTTGAGTTCCTAAAAATTCTTCAGTAGTTAATGTGAATGTTTGTCCTTCCACTAAAGTAACAACCGGTACACTGAATTTACCTGTTCTGATTTCCGGTCCTTTTGTATCTAACATGATTGCTACTGGTGCACCAAGTTCTTCACGAACTGATTTAATCATGTCAATTCTTCCTAAATGTTCTTCATGAGATCCATGTGAGAAATTCAATCTCGCTACGTTTAAGCCATTTTCAACAAGTTGCTTAAATACTGATCTTTCTTCACTTGCTGGTCCAATAGTACATACAATTTTCGTCTTCTTCATAAAACACCTCTCCACTCATATTTCCCTATTTACATCAGTTACTTCTATTCTCTTAAATTGATAAAACTCTTGCTAGTTCATATAATTCTTCATCAACAGTTTTTTCAAGATCTAACGCTTCGTTAATGTCCATATCTATTATTTTGCTACCGTGAATACCGATAGCACGGCCTTTTTTACCTTCAATAAGCAATTCAACAGCCTTTGCGCCGAATCTACTTGCCAATGTTCTATCAAAAGCAGTAGGTGTACCACCTCTTTGCAGATGACCCATTACACTGACACGCGTTTCCATGCTTGTATTCTTTTCAATAGTCTCAGCCAAGTCAAATGGCTTTCCTACACCTTCGGCAAGGATAACGATACTGTGCAGTTTGCCTCTGTGCTTCCCTTCAAGAATCTTCTTGCATGTATCTTCAACACTGTTTTGAATCTCAGGGATGATAATACTTTCCGCACCGCCTGCAAGTCCTGCATGTAATGCGATATCACCACAATGACGCCCCATAACTTCTATGATGTTAACACGACCATGTGATGATGACGTGTCTCTGATATTACTGATTGCATTTACAACTGTATTTAATGCCGTATCAAATCCAATTGTATAATCTGTATATTCTAAATCGTTATCTATCGTTCCTGGAATACCCATTGTTGGTATGCCAGCATTGGCTAATTTTTTCGCGCCCTTAAAAGAACCGTCACCACCAATGACAACTAAACCATCTATTTGGAACATTTTCAATACATTTAATGCTTTTTCAAATCCCTCGTCAGTCATAAATTCCATCGACCTAGCCGACTGTAATTTTGTCCCACCTCGGTGAATAATGTCCCCCACTGAAGACACATTCATATCCTCGATGTCGCCTGCCAATAGACCTTCATATCCACGTTTAATTCCCGATACCTTTAATCCGTTATATATAGCTACTCTTACAACAGCTCTAATAGCGGCATTCATGCCCGGCGCATCGCCACCACTAGTAAGCACTCCTATTCTCTTCATCTAATCACTCCTCATTATCATAAATAGTACTGTTGACTATTAAATCACATTTATCCTAATTTAATTGTAATTAATCTTTTCGTCAATAGCAACTCTTGTCGACGACTTTAAGCACTTTGCACAAAAAAGTTACACACTTTTTTACCTTGTTTATAAAACTTTAACGAATTATAACAGTTTCTTTACCTGTTATACCTTCCAAAGCTTTTACCAATGTTGGCCCAGGCGTTACAAAATGTGTCTTTTTCACCATCATTTTCCTTTGGTCTTTTTCTGCATAAATGACCACTGGTACTTGTCCAGGGTAATCTGACAATGTATTTAGTATGTGATCTACAACACGGGATTCAATTGTTTCTATTTTGATAAAGACTTTCTGCTGTTTTGTACTTACCCTTTTTTCATCGGAACTATTAGGTTTTTTGGTTATTTTCTTAGAAATATTTTCTTCTTTTAATTCCACCAGTTCATCAGCAATGATCTTAGGTTCTTCGTCTTCTTTGAAGTTCACCCGTCCAGTGACTATAATGAATCGATCATTTTTAATGATGGCTGCCATTTTCTCATAAACCTTAGGAAATGCAATGACCTCGATTGCACTGGTCAAATCCTCTAATTTAATAAATGCCATCTGTCGGTTATTCTTTGTGATTTTTGTCGTGATGCCAGAAATAATCCCTGCTAGTCGGACCTTCTGTTGGTCTCTAATTTCTTTCGATTCACCTTCTGAAGATTCTCGTATATCGCCAACTGTCGTGCTAGATACTTGTTCCACTAAATGCTGCACTTCCGATAATGGGTGACCACTTAAGTAAATCCCCAACATCTCTTTTTCAAAAGACAACAGATAATTCATAGGAAATTCCTCTATTTCCGGTAACTTTGTCGTCACAACCTCATCAGGTAGTTCAAATTGGCTGCCAAATAAGGACACCTGACCTTCTACATTTTTACGTCGGTCATTCTGAACACCATCAATAATTCGCTCGTAGACGGCAAGTAATTGGGATCTGGTTTCACCAAACTCGTCAAAGGCCCCCGCTTTAATTAAACTCTCCACGGCTTTTTTATTAAGCTCGCGTCCTTCTGTGCGCTCACAAAAATCGACAAATCCTGCTAATGGTTTGTCCTTTCGTATGCGCTTGGTACTTTCTATAATGCCCTCGCCAACGTTTTTAATGGCTCTAAGTCCATAACGAATGCAGCCGCTATCCACGGTGAAACTACCGCTACTCCGACTGATACTCGGTGGCAATACTTTGATCTGCATTTCCTTACAATTGATGATATATCGAGCTAATTTACTGTGGTTTCCCATGACACTGGTCATTAAGGACGCCATAAATTCAACTGGATAATGGGCTTTCAAGTAGGCTGTCTGATAAGCGATAATAGCATAACCAGCTGCATGACTTTTATTGAATGCATATTTTGCGAAATCAATCATATCATCAAAAATGACATTGGCAACCTTTTCAGGCACCCCTTTTGCAAGGCAACCTTCAAGCTCCATACTACCGTCTTCATTTTTCTTTCCATGGATAAAGTACTGACGCTCTTTTTCCATCACATCCATTTTCTTTTTGGACATGGCACGTCGTACCAAGTCACTTCTACCGTAAGAATAACCACCGAGCTCCCTTACAATCTGCATTACTTGCTCTTGATAAACTAGGCATCCATAGGTGACACCTAAAATATCCTTAAGCAGCGGATGGGCATACTTCACCTCTGTTGGATGATTTTTATTATAAATATATTTCGGTATTGAATCCATCGGCCCCGGTCGATACAGCGAAATCCCTGCGATGATATCTTCCAGCGTTGTTGGCTTCAGTTCCTTCATAAACCGAATCATTCCTGTACTCTCCAACTGGAATAATCCGAGTGTATTACCTGATCCAATAAGTTTGTAAACTTTCTGATCATCATAAGGCAGATGGTTGATATCCACCTCAATGCCTTGTTGTGCCTTGATACGCTCTACAGCGCCCTTGATAACAGTCAATGTTCGAAGGCCTAAAAAGTCCATTTTCAAAAGGCCCAGTTCTTCCAACAGAGTCATGTTATACTGAGTGGACACATTGCCATCCTGTACATAAAGCGGTACGTGATGGTTGACTGGTTGTTTTGATATAACAACCCCTGCAGCGTGAGTCGAAGCATGTCTTGGGACCCCTTGCAGTTTGATCGAATAATCAATTAGCTGCTTAAGGCTACCTGACGATTCATAAAGGGTTTTGAACTTATCATTCACTTTTAGGGCTGTTTCAATGGTCATTCCAATTTGAAACGGAATTTCCTTGGCCACCTTATCAACATCTTGATAGGGTAAGTTCATGACACGACCGACGTCACGAATTGCCGCTCTTGCAGCCATGGTACCAAATGTTATAATCTGGGCAACTCTGTCTTTTCCGTATTTCTCCACGACATAATCAATGACTTCTTGACGCCTGTCATCTTCAAAATCTATATCGATATCAGGCATGGTGACACGATCAGGATTCAAAAAACGTTCAAAGATCAAATCATACTTAATCGGGTCTACATCCGTTATATAGAGGACATATGCCACAATACTGCCACCGCAACTCCCACGACCAGGCCCAACCATAATGTTGTTATCCTTGGCATATCGAATAAAGTCCCAGGTAATGAGAAAATAGTCCGCATAGCCCATGGTTTCTATCGTATTCAATTCAAAATCAAGGCGTTCTATGTGTATATCAGATTTGTCAGGGTAACGTTCACTTAATCCCTTTTCGCAAAGGGCGCGTAATTCTGCCACACTGTCATGATGCTCTACTTCCCCTTTAGATTCAAAAGCAGGTAAATGCAAGGTGTCAAAATCAAAGTCAAATGAACACATCTCCGCAATCTTTGCTGTGTTGTCCAGTGCTTCTAAACAGTAAGGGAACAGTTCAGCCATTTCGTCATAACTTTTCAAGTAAAACTCGTTACTTGGAAATTTCATTCTCTCAGAATCTTCCAATAGTTTACCGGTCTGAATACACAAGAGGATATCGTGAACCTCACTGTCTGTTTTATGCAAATAATGAACATCGTTCGTTGCAATCAAAGGCACATCTATTTCCTTACTCAAACGGATCAATTGATTATTGACCGTCTTTTGCAACGGTATTCCATGGTCCTGCAATTCCAAATAAAAATTGTCCTCTCCCATAATATCTTTTAGATAAAGGGCAAGTGCCTTTGCATCCTCATAACGATGCTCTGCAATGAGATTTTGAACATCTCCACCGAGACAAGCGCTGGTGCAAATAAGTCCTTCGGAATATTGCTTCAATAATGAATAATCAATTCGAGGTTTATAGTAAAACCCTTCAACATAAGCTAAGGATACCAGCTTAATTAAATTCTGGTATCCTTGTTCGTTTTTAACCAATAGGACCAAATGGCCCATATTCTTATCTTGTACCGGGTCTTTATCCTTATAACTGCGTGGCGCCACATAGACTTCGCAACCAATAATTGGTTTAATACCGTGTTTTTTTGCCGCTTTGTAAAAATCGACAACACCAAACATCGCACCATGATCTGTTATGGCCACAGCTTTCATATCAAGGGCCTTCGCCCGTTCAAACATTTTGTCAATGCGGCAGAATCCATCTAACAAACTGAACTCTGTATGCAAATGTAAATGTACAAATTCCTTGCTCATTCCAACATCCTATCCCATTATTTCAAACCAAATGTCTACCAGAATATCTGATATTTCTTTTCGTACATTTGGCAATCTGTTCTCCATTAGTTCTGCTTCTTTTATACTCGATCTCTTAATTATGTTTTTAGTTATTGGACGTGCTACTTCTGTTTCCATAATTTTTGTGTCCAAGGCAGGCAAACTTCCCCATTTTTTGGGATTATATTTCAATCCCTGAATCTCAGGTGTCAGAATTTCATTAACCATAACCATGGCACCTGATTTGTTGTTGGAATTGAAAGGAATCATCATATACGATGTGGTACCTACCGTACCATCCCCTAGAACAAAACTCTTTGCCCCTTCTGGATAGGCATCTTCATAGAGCATCTCCGTTGCATGGTTTTGGTTCATGCTCATAGAAAAAATAACGCTGTCCTCAAGGAATAAGGCATCTAGGTCTTTTTCATTTTCTGGAAATATCGTCCCTTCCTTCCACAAGTAAGGCTTAATATACTCCATGTATGCGATACTGTCTTTAAGCGCTTCTTTTACCTGTGCTTTATCCGCTGGCAACTCATTGACTTTCTCCCAACCTTCAATATTGCACACGAGGGTTTCAATGAACTTCACCCCCACTTGGTTAGGTGGTGACGGAACAGTGAAACGACCTTTTTCCGCTTGTATATAGGCCAATAATTCATCAAAGTCCACTGGGGGCTCATCAATATAATCCTCATTGGTAATCATTACAAATTGGTTCCTTCCAAAAGGTGCAGCAAAATCATTGATTGCCATACCTTCCGTATAATGAGGTTCTATAGAATCAGCATTGATATAGTTGTGATAATTAGGGATTTTCTTCAAAAATGGCCCATAGATCAAATCGTTTTCATAAAATGTCTTAAATCCATTATCTGATAACAATATTAAATCGATGCTGCCTTTTTTTCTTTCGTTGGCCATATCAGCCATCAGTTTTTCATAAATATCCGTTCTGGATTTATATGAAACTTTTAACACTATTCCAGTATTGTCTTTCACTTTCTTTGGCAATTCCGTCTCTAATAACTTAACCGCATTCAGCGATGTATAATTATGATACATGACAACAGTTGTATCTACTGCACTTTCCTTTATTAA
>Ga0070725_10001024_pt1 | contig 16353 bp, 10 predicted proteins | sample tdDd002_FD_69781 | JGI IMG/M metagenome (GOLD analysis project Ga0070725, IMG submission 69781) | Marine sediment microbial communities from the Atlantic coast under amendment with organic carbon and nitrate - tdDd00.2 | ecosystem: Environmental > Aquatic > Marine > Coastal > Sediment | place... | reverse complement strand
AAATCCAGTGTTTGTGCGATCTTGTGAAGTGTATAGAGAAAGTTTTAATCAAACAAATCAGTTGATTGCTATATTGGATAAGGAACTACATTTACGGTATGCGAATCGAACGTTATTGAAATATCTTAATATGACAATGAATGATATATTGGGTATTCCTTACTGGGATCTTCCTGTTTGGAGTCATTCAGCGGAATTGCAAAATAAAATTGTTTTTTCAATTGAACAGATGCATTTAGGTAATGACGTACGGTTTGAGACAACACATTTAGGTCTCGATGGTCAGTTAAGAGATATTGATTTTATTATCAAACCTATTTTTGATCAAAATAATGATGTTGATTTATTGATTGCAATGGGGTATGACGTTACTGAATCGAAGTTGGCAGAAAGTGCGCTAAAGCGAACTGAAAAAGAATTAAAAATGTTTTTTGACTACTCAGTAAATGGTTATTTCATCAACCGATTGAGCGAAAGTATATATTTGGATCTAGAAACATTGGATCAAGTCTTTGGTTATGTTCAGCGACATGAGAAAATAATTACTTACAACAATGCGATACTTCAACAAATTGATATACCGGCAACGACGTTTGAAAATACAAATGTTTTTGACCTTTTGCATATTTCCCATGAGGAAAGCATAAAAATGTGGCGTGAAATGGTGGAAGAAGGTTTTATCAGGTATGAGGCAGATATAAAAGTAGCAGGTGTCAGAAAAATTTTGGATTGTACTTTTGTTCCTATTTTAGAACATGGCAATCGTTACTCAGGTAGTTTTGGTATTATTAAGGACCAAACCGAAGAAGTGTTGCGAGAAAGAAAAATGGTCTATCTGGCAACTAAGGATTCACTCACGAGTACCAATAATAGGCGACATTTTCTTGAAAGTGCCTGGAATGCTTTACACGATCTTGAGGATACGAGCATCCATCCATCGGTAATTATGCTGGATATTGATGATTTCAAAAATGTTAACGATACTTATGGTCATGATGTTGGAGATAAAGTGTTAGTCGAAATGACTGAAAGATGTGAGTATATCCTAGATGGTAAGGGGATCTATGGTCGAATGGGTGGAGAAGAGTTTGCGGCCTATTTGTTCAATGAAGAGGGACAAGGGGCATTGCTGGCTGAGGAATTAAGAGTGGCTATTGAAGAACTTGTTGTCAAAACGGAATTAGGCCCATTACAGTTTACAGTGAGTGTTGGTTATACTGAAATACAAAAGGGTCATACCATGGAGGGTGCTCTTAAACGCGCAGATAAAGCTTTATACAAAGCTAAAAGATCCGGTAAAAATAAAGTGGAGACAATACTTTTTTAATATATTGTAAGATAACTGTAACAAATTATCTGACAATTTTGTTGTATGATGAACGTAGCGAAACATTTCGCATAAAAATAAGGAGGTCGTTTCAATGAGAAATTACACAGATTGCATTACGATGAATGTAACAAACAATTTAAAACAAGATTTAATGAACGGCCTGTGCGATAGCTTCTAGTAATTATTAAATGAAAGATTTTATTGACCGCAGGCACTGCCTGTGGTCTTTTTGTACATTTTTTTAGAATTGTAGCTTAAAGTAAACCACGCGATGCGTGGTTTTTTTGTACCCATGGGCAGAAGAAGTATTTACATGACAAAAAGAGGGGGACAAAATGAGTTATAACACAGACATATTAACGCCTTATAAGGGATTGCCAAGAGAAGTATATGTACTATTCTTTTCGAAAATGGTCGTTGCAATAGGAGCCTTTGTGTATCCGTTGCTGACATTATTATTTACTAAAAAAATTGGATTGAGTCAATCTGAAGCAGGTAATTGGATCGCATTGATTGGCCTTGTATATATTCCAGCAAGTCTATTAGGGGGTAAGATCTGCGACAGTTTTGGTCGTAAAAAGGTACTTGTCATCTGTGATATTTTAGCAGCTTTATGCTATGGTATTTGTGGATTTCTAGAACCGTCGATGAACATGCTGTATTTAATTGGACTGGGTGTATTTTTCTTCGGAATTTCAGATCCGGCGCATTCATCTATAGTTGCAGATGTGACAACACCAGAAAACAGAGATGGGGCATTTTCATTAACCTACTTAGGGTTTAACATTGGTTTCGCAGTAGGACCTTTAGCTGGTGGATTGTTATTTGAGAATCATTTAAAATGGTTTTTTATCGGTGATGCAATTACTACGTTGCTGGCTACAGTATTGATTGCCGTATTTATTAAAGAAACGATACCTCATACTGACGAAGACCTGGATGACGATAGAAAAATGGAGCAAAGAGAAGAGGGATCTATTCTTTCGGTTATTATTCAAAGACCACAGATATTAGTCTTCGCAATTGTATTTTTCGGTTATAATTTTGCCTATTCAATGTGGGGGTTTTTAATGCCACTGCACGTGGAAAGTGTTTATATTGGTAATGGCGCAGCAATCTATGGAAAATTGGCTGCCCTTAATGGATTGGTTGTTATGTTATTTACACCAATTCTAACAAAGGTGTTTATTAAAAACAGTCATATTCGAAAAATGGTTTATGGTGGATTTTTATATTTTATAGGATTCGGATTATTAGGATTTGTGGATCATATTACAGCCTTCATAGCTTCAGTAATGATTTTTACTTTAGGTGAAATCGTTTGTGCCATTAGTTCAATGCCTTATATCAACAATAATACACCAGTTTCTCATCGCGGGAGAATGAACGCCCTTTTACCAGTTTTATTTGGTGCTGGTTATTCAATCGGACCACTTATTATGGGGTCTATACTTGAAAAAACGAATATTGCTTATACATGGAATGTCGTATCAGCTATATTAATGGTCAGCGTTGTTGGTATGATTATATTAGATCGTGTAGAAGGATTAAAACAAGTACAAAAAAGAATTGGCGCCTAATTAGGCGTCTTTTTTTCGGTGTTTATATAAAAAATGTAAGGGTAACAATTAGGATACGATAAAAATAGTGTTTGAAGATGATATAATAAAAGTTGGACTATCGGTTCAATGTTGTGAATTTGATAACGCAATTCAATTTATAAAAAATATAAAAGAAAAAATAGTGCTCGAGGAAATATGAATAAATACGATGGATGGCATCTTGCGATAATTGAAGAAAAAATACTTGAAGTGACTCCCTGCGAGGAATCACGGATAGATTTAAAAACTAAATTAAAGTTTTGTGAGCGTTATGCTAAGGAACAACAGCTGGCTTTACAGTTTAAACTGTACTCCAATAGAGAGTTGGATGGGCTGGAAAAAATCTTGAAGATTCAACATTATGCTGTCGTACAGTCTCAGTTGTTGATGGCTCGAAAGGATATGGCTGTTTCACTGATGCGCAATCCCTGCGTTTCGATCAAGCTATATGAAGCTCATGACGAGGCTTTTAAGAAACATAGAAAGGCATTGTCGCTTGAGAAAATAGAAATAGGTGATCGGGCTTGTTTTTGTGAATTATTTTATGAGGACATATCAGTTGGGATCGCATACGCGACAATTAAGTCTGGCAAAATGGGTATTTTTAATGTAGCCGTTGAGGCGGATTATCGGCATCGTGGATTTGGTGAGCAAATAATTCGAGTGTTGTTTCACTGGGGCCGCGAGAATGATGCGACAACAGCCTATTTGCAAGTTGCATCTGATAATACCATAGCTGTACATCTCTATAAAAAATTAGGCTTTCATGAAGAAGCAAAAAGTTGGATTCGTAAAAAGATATAGATTCAATTTTGGTTATTTGGGGTATGAAATAGATAACAAAATTTAGGAGGTTATGTATGGGCATGAGATCTCAATTAAAGATAGATCAGCAATATAATCTCGATGAATCTGACTGTTATAAAGTCTTGATAGTTGATGACGAAAAAACAATTCACAAAATAACAATGATGGTACTTTCCAAATTGAACTTAGACGGGAAACATCTAGAATTCATTAGTGCCTTTTCGGCGGCAGAAGCAAAAAGCATAATGGAAGAATCTAGTGACATCGCAGTTATTTTATTAGATGTCGTCATGGAAGAAGAAGACTCGGGTTTGAAATTAGTTAAGTATATTCGCGATGTGCTTAAAAATGTAAAAGTACGCATTATACTCAGAACTGGTCAACCAGGTTATGCACCCCAAAAAGAAGTTATTATGAATTACGACATCAATGATTATAAAGAAAAGAATTTACTGACATCAAGTCAATTATATATAACTGTTATTACCGCATTAAGATCATATAGAGATTTAGATGAGTTGGATATTCGTCAGGAGAAACTGGTCAAAGCATTAAATGCTACATCGCGGGTTGTATCTTCAGATGACATTGATAAAATGGCATCACAATTCTTAGTGGAATCTCAAGAATTTGCAAGATTTACAAATGCTTTTGCGTTGATTACAACCGCGTTGAAGAAAGAAACATTGAAATATAACGATCTGATTGAAAATAGCAATATCTATGGTGTTGGACAATACGCAGAGATAGATGAAGGAGAAATTGAAGAAATTTACCTACAAGGTATCGAAGTGTGCTTACATTATTCCCAACAGACTAAAAAAAGTTTTAGCAGTTCGAACGAATTGCTAGTTACAATCAACAGAAAAGACGGTTATCAAAATATGATGTACCTCTATTTTGAGGAGGATCTAAGCACCAATGATAGACATCTTGTCGAGATGTACAGTAGAAATGTATTAACTGCTATTCAAAATACTCTGTTTAATCAAAAAATACTGGAAAAGCAGATTGAGTTAAATAATAAAAATATAGAAATAATCGAGACTCAACAAGAAATGGTGATGAAACTCGGTGAAGTTGTTGAGTATAAATCTAAGGAAACAGCAAATCATACGCACCGGGTTGCGGAGATGGCTGTTATTATTGGTGAGGAAATGGGACTGCCTGAAGAGGAAACAAGTTTGTTAAGATTCAGTGCCCCTATGCATGATGTTGGGAAAATAGGCATAGAAGATAGACTTTTGAACAAACCGGGCAAATTAAGCAAAGAGGAATACGCGCTGGTTAAAAGCCATTCAATTATTGGATATGAACTTTTTAAAAATTCTAAAAGACGATTATTGAATACCTGTGCGATTGTGGCCCTTCATCACCATGAAAAATGGGACGGAACCGGCTATCCTAAAGGTTTGTCAGGTGAAAATATACACCTTTTTGGACGTATTGTAGCCCTTGTTGACGTATTTGATGCCTTGACTCATAATCGGGTTTATAAGCCTGCATGGAGTGTGGAAGACGCCAGGGCGTATATTATAGAGGAACGGGGTAAACATTTTGATCCAGAGATTGTGGATGCGTTTCTTAACTCCTTGTCCAGAATTATTAACATTTTAAACGAATTTCCATCATAACAAAACATAATAAAAAAAGCACGTTGTCAGACGACAATGTGCTTTTTAGATTTCTTATAAAATTTCAAGAACTTTTAATTTAATCTCACCATTTGGTGTTTCAACAACAAATTCATCGTTTACTTTTTTACCAAGTAAGCCACCACCGATTGGTGATTCGTTAGATAATTTATCCCCAAACGGATCAGATTCAATTTTACTTACGATTTTTACAGTTTGCTCATCGTTATCGTCAAGATATAAGAAACGTACTTCTGAATTCATTGCAACAACTTCTTTGCTATCGCTGTCTTCAGCAAGCTCATGGTTTTCAATAAGTTCAGTTAATCTCATAATTTCAGTTTCATTAAAAGATTGTGCTTCACGTGCAGCATGGTACTCAGCGTTTTCAGATAAATCGCCAAAAGCACGTGCTTTTTTTATTTCTTCACTGATTTCTTTTCTTTTAACAATCAGCTCATCTCTTTCAGCATGGACTTTTTCAAGAGCAACTGCAGTAAGAATGACTTTTTTCATAGGTTAATCCTCCTTCAAACATAATAATATATTACCACAAAATTGGTTTCATTTGTCAATAAAATATATTAAAATTATAGAGTATTTAAAGATTCTTGTGAAAGGAGAAAGAGAAGATGTCAACAGTAAACAAAATCAACAAAAAAGTTATTATTGCAGACGTATTGCTTGTTTTGGTGGCACTTATATGGGGAGGTGGATTTGTTGTTATCAAAGATTCACTGTCAGCGATGACGCCACTTTTTTTAATGGCCATTCGTTTTGATCTTGCTGCAGTCGTAATTGGGCTTTTGTTTTTCAAGAAAGTAAAAGCTATAAATAAACAGGATCTGAAACCAGGGATTTTAATAGGCTTCTTTTTATTTATGGCTTTTGCTGTTCAGAACATTGGACTTAATGAAACGACCGCATCTGCCAATGCATTCCTCACTGCAACCAATGTTGTATTTGTACCATTTCTCGTTTGGGCAGTAACGTGGAAGTTGCCGAAGAAAACAGTGTTTCTGGCATCCTTTATGACTTTGGTAGGTGTGGGATTGATGACTTTGAATAGCACACTGTCTATGGGAAGAGGGGATGTACTTTCACTACTAGGAGCGGTGTTTTTTGCAATACATATTGTGGTTGTTGGAAAATACGCAAAGGAAAAGGATCCTATTGCATTAACATTCATACAAATTGCTGCTGCCGGAGTATTTATGACGATAAGTGCATTTGCATTTGAACCAACGCCTGAAACAGTTGCATCAAAAGTATGGATAGGGATGATTTATCAAGTGTTTTTAGGAACGGTTGCTTGCTACGTCTTACAGAATAGTGCCCAAAAGTATACCTCTTCAAGCCATACGTCAATCATTCTTTCTTTAGAAGCATTCTTTGCCACTATAATGGCTGTAATCTTTCTTAAGGAACAACTGACGGTTCAGATGATCCTAGGGAGTAGCATTATATTTGCAGCAATTTTACTGGTAGAACTTGATCCGTTTCAAAAGAAGGGAATGGCGTCGGCGGAAGAGACCATGCAGGAAATATAACTTTAGGTATATAAGAAAGGCCAACAGTTTGATAGCTGTTGGCCTTGTTTTGTCACGCAAATGTATTACTTGTGTTAAGAGAGGATCCGACCTCGATGACCGGTCCCATTTATAATCCATTACTCCTTTGTCTTGAGTATTTCTTGTTCCATTTCATAAAGTTTTTTTATTTCTTTTTGTGTTAATTGTTTTAAAATTTGTTGGCGATAAAATACGCCAAGTTCTCTTTTGCCTTTTACTTCATCGGTTCGCACTTGATCCCAATGAAGTTTTTTCTTTTTGGCATACAAGTCATAATCACAAATCCGTTCTTCATCGTCTAGATATTCCAAACCAACGAGTATTTTTTTAATTTCTAGTGGGTCTTTAAATGTGAAGAATCGCACTTTATAAATACCTACGGTTTGGAAGACGCTCGCAATATCCTTCCCCCAGGTTTCACCTAGAATCATTCCCATTTCCAACTTTTCTAGGATGTATCGCATTCGGTTATAGTGAAGATCAAACTGTCCGTATGCGTCATAAATCTTGATTTTTAGCTCGTACCAGTCGTTGTTGTCGATACCGATATTCAAGTATTTCAAATTTTGGTTTCTCAAGAATCTTAGTATATTATAGTAAGATCCTGTCGTGTGGATACACTTGTCATAAGTTGATGAAAGGAGTATCGGTTTATGTAGCGCATTATTCGAAAAGTAGATCAGGGAACCTGATGAGAAACGGTCCATGGCATGGTCGGAAGGCTCAATATCACCACTGATATCTTTAGCGACTTCTTCGATTACTTTTTCGACGTCACCAACAGTTCTGAGAATGAGAATTCTAGGACTCATTCTGATGTTACAGATGATTGGTGATGTAACGCGATTGTTAATTGCACAAGCAAGTAACTGCTCCAACTCTATTGGCAATAAAAAAAGATAGGTCATATCATCTTCCGTGATGGTATGTTTCATTTGATTGGTTACTAAGATGATGACATTTCCTTCCTGAGATTCTGCAAAGATATCATTCAAGCGGTCTTCTGTATAGTCTCCATGCATGGTGATATCAAATTGTGTAGAAATAAAATTGATGAGTTTTGGAAGGTCTTGAGTTTCAATGGTGACGACTTTACATGAGCCACGTACAAGATTTAACATAAAAATCACTCCTTTATAACCCTTTTCGATAGAGTATTAGTCGGCTTTCTTTCGTGCCATGGGGATAATCAAACGTGATTATTTCGCCTGTGTCCAATCGTATGAGTGCAATTTTTTCAATGCCGTTCAGATATTTTGGTGTGCTGGTGTAGTCACTATACTTTTCCAAGTTGTGTCCGTAGAGGATGAAATCCGCATTTTTAGGGCTTATGTCAGCAATATCGTGTCCAGCACCATATGTATAAGGACCATAGGAAAACTCGGAGTAAACAGGGAAAATATGTCCCTTGTGGCTGTACTTCTTCACACTTTGTAAATGATCGTGGTTGCCCATTACATAATATACCTCACGTTCACCGCCCTCGAGCATTCGGATAAGTCTTTTCAGATACCGTTTGTAACCTTCCAAAGAGGATGGATACAGCTCAAGTTTTAAATTATCGACCAAGTCGCCGGTATGTACGATGATCTTTGGCTGAATTTTTTTGATTAAGCTGTCGATGGAGCCAAAAATCGAACTTGGTGTATCAGAGAGATGCAACAAATAAGGTGCATCGAAATTAAAGTCGTCCGGTATATATATTTTTCCAAAAAAATTATAAATTGAGGCTTTGATCATGATAAGCTCCTTACCTGAAAATATAGGCATTTCCTTTACATACTATTATACAGAAAAACTTTATAAATAACGAAAAATTTAGGATTTTTATTGTCGCTTCTGTGTTACTATTTAAGATAGAAAATAACGTTGGAGGGGTCTATGCAGGTATTACTAAATAAGATTGTCGAGGACAGTAAAAAATATACGCAAGACGGCAAAATAGCAAGTTATATACCGGAGTTGTCGAAAGCGAATCCAAAGCACGTAGGTGTTGCCATTGTACAAACAAATGGAAAAATTAGATGTGCTGGAGATTTCGAAACAAAGTTTACAATACAATCAATTTCAAAGCCGATTGCCTTATTGCAGGCTTTAATGGACAATGGGGAAGAGGAAGTATTTAGTCGCGTTGGAATGGAGCCTACTGGAGATCCATTCAACTCAATCGTACGATTAGAGACCTTTGATGGGTCCAAACCGCTGAATCCTATGATAAATGCAGGTGCAATCGCCGTGAGCAGTCTCATAAAGGGCAAGGACAATGCAGAGAAGTTTGAGCGACTATTGAACCTTTTTAAGCGCTTGTCGAACAATCCTAATTTAACAGTGAATGAGGATGTCTATAGATCTGAAATGGAGACAGGTGATAGAAACCGTGCCATGGGGTATTTCATGAAGGATCTAGGAAGCATTGATGGTAATGTGGAAGATGTGTTGGATTTGTATTTTAGACAGTGCTCGATAGAAGTTACTTGCTTGGATATTGCTAATATTGGAGCGATTTTAGCAAATCATGGCAGAGATTTTAAAACAGGTGAGCAAATTGTTCCAATGCGTTATATGCATATCGTAAAAACTATTATGATGACTTGTGGTATGTATGACGCTTCTGGAGAATTCGCTGTAAATGTAGGTGTGCCGGGTAAAAGTGGCGTTGGCGGCGGAATTATGTGTGCAGTTCCAAATCGTATGGGGATAGGTGTTTTTGGACCGTCTCTGGATAAAAAAGGGAACAGTATCGCAGGACTTAATGTACTTGAAGAATTGGCGAAAGAACTACAGTTGAATATCTTCTAATATTTGTATAACTTAAAGAATTTTTATATAATAAAAGAAAAAGAAAGCTGTTGGGGTGTAAATATGGCAAGTAATAGTAACATTGGCGAAATCATAAAAACGCTAAGACTATCTAAAAAAATGACATTAAAAGAATTAAGCGAAAAAACGGATTTATCCATCGGTTTTTTATCTCAAGTAGAACGAGGGCTGACAGCTCTCGCGATTACGTCTCTTGAGAAGATAGCAGATGCCTTAAATGTGGATTTGTCTTATTTCTTTCCTATAAAAAAGAAGAATCATGGATCGGTAATGCGCTCTTATGAAAAAGAGGTCTTCCAAATACAAAATAATCGATTTATTACGTATCATCTAACAAATGATGTTGGTGGTAAAAAGATGCTTCCTCGTATGATCGAAATATTACCTTCAAAGGAAAATGAGGAAATCGTTCAGTACCAGCATGAAGGAGAAGAATTTGTCTTTGTTCTTGAAGGTGTGTTTACACTGATATTAAATAACGAAAAACAAGACTTATATCCAGGAGATAGTGTGCATTTTGATTCAAGAATTGTACACAACTGGGCGAACTACACAAATAAAACCGTTCGAATTTTATCGGTAAATTATCCAAATAACTTTAAATTTGAAGAAGCTAAAGAAGTGTAAATACAAGTACTATTGGTTGGAATTTAGCCAATAGTATTTTTTTGTCTTAAGCGGGACACAAAATAACACAGAAGAAAAATATTGACCCGCGACGTTTTTTTCTATATATTTAAATTAGACGTTGACAGTTTGAGTGTTTGGTATTTTTTCTAAAAGGATTGGTAAATATGAACGAATTTCAGTTTAAAACAGTTGTTGATGAACTCTCGAAAGAATTAGATTTGAAAATCTTGATGTTTGATGGTGATGGTGTTTGCATGAATGGTGCAAAGGATATCCGTCTGGATAAAAAACAAGTTGAGACAATAAAGCAAGAAGGTTATTTGGTGCATAATGATGCCTGCTTCAGTGCGGTCTCAGATGTGTCGAATGAGTGGATCATTGGAATTAGCAGTGCAATAGCTGGTGCAGGTAAAATATTGAAAGTCGTTACAATGACTTTAGAAAAAGAAATCAAAAGAGAGGATTACACGCAAAGTGGTTTGGAAATGCTCTTTTTTAATACAGTCCCTGTAGAAAAGAGAGAGTACATTATCAATGCACTTAATATTCGGGAAAGCACTGATTATCGTGTGTTAGTCGTGAAGTACGAGGAAAAGAACATCAAGACATTAACCGATAAAGCGCGTCTGCTGTTTCACAATTGTGAAACGGTATCACTTGATGGTAATTTACTGGGGATTTTTATCCGTAATAAGAAAGACATTCACCAGACAATTGAAAATTACTTAGAAGATATAATATCAAATGAGGGTATGCACATCAAAATAGGCGTTGGTATTGCTTCTAAAGGATCGACAGGGATTCATGAATCTTTTAAGACGGCCTCAAATGCACTACTGGTTGGAAGAGCACTCTTAAGACTTTCAAAGGTATATTACTTTGAAGATTTGATTTTACCGATGCTTGTATATGAAACAGGCGAGGGTGAAGTAAGAGAATATATGAAAAATACTGAAGACGGTATCTTTGAAATTTTCAGCGATCAAGAATTGTTGGATACGGGTCGAAACTTCCTGATAAATAACTTAAATACATCTGAAACGGCAAATAATATGTTTGTCCATAGGAATACACTCGTTTACAGGTTAAATAAGATAGAAAAGATATCTGGACTGGATATTAGACGATTTGAAGATGCACTAAAGTTTTACATTAGATATATAGCATGGCAGTTAGAGAAGTAGATAAATTGAATAAATTTAAAAATAGTCATTACATTAATTGTAATGGCTTTTTTTGAATATTCCAACATCAACGGTGTTCAATTTGATATAATTTTAGTTGGAGGTGTGTTATGGCAATAGGTGTAAAGAGTAGTAAAGACGCAAAACAATTAATTAAGGCAAATAAAATTTTTACAGATCGTGTAGAGCCCAGAAAAGCATTTTGGGATACATATTTTTCATATAAGAACAATATGGATACTGGTATTGGCAATGATATTAAGTTGTTAACCTATTATGGTATTGGTGGTATTGGAAAAACAACATTGCTTCATAAAATTGCATCTGAGATCGATGAGTATAAAGAGGATCAGGACATTAAGGAACACGTACCACATATATATTATGATTTTGATTGGGGTACAAATAAAATTTCTGTTTTAGAGAAAATGCGTGATGAACTCGTGAAAAAATATAAATTTAGATTTCCAGTATTCAATGCAGCAGTTGCAATTTATAAAGAAAAATCCGAAAGTGGCACTCAAAAAAAAGAAAAGAAAGGGTATTTTTCTGAAAATGAAATATTGGGCACGGCTGGCGATTTTATCGCTGATGGTGCTGATATATTAAATTTTGTACCTGGTGTAGGACCGGCTGCTTTGAGCACAATGAAGCTTGTGGATGTCATAATTGCTAAAGCAGTGACCTATAATGACGACAGAAAAGATGAATTGATTGAACTTAAGGAAGCGCCAGCGCATGAAATTTTTGAGATGATCCAAGTAAAATTTGCTCAAGATATTGAATATAATATGCAAAAGCATCAGTATCCATTAGTAGTGTTTTTAGATACTTACGAGCAACTTGTCAATGAACTTAAGAACGCAGGTCAACCACTCAATAATGATAAATGGCTTAGAAGTGTAGATAATGGGTTAGTTGTCTATTCTCCTAACACAATATGGGTGATCGCTGGAAGGGAAATCTTAAAATGGGATCAAATCAATAGCGATTGGGCTGAAAATTTGAAAGATCAGCAGCATATAATGGGTGCACTATCCTACACAGATACCATGGAATTTCTAGAGGATTCAAAAGTTGGTGAAGAAGACATAAAACAAGCAATTTATGATATTACGGATGGTACACCTGTCTACCTCGATATTTGCGTCAGCAACTATTTTTCTGCAAAAGAAAGAGGTGAAACTGTTACCCGTGAACGCATAGGGAATAATAGAACTGAGTTGATGGAGCGTTTCTTAAGATACACAGATGACATCAAGGAAGAGTTGTTATATGTTTTAGCTTGTATCGGATTTTGGAAAGAGGATGAGATAGTCGATATTGTATCTGGTATCATTCCTGGTGTAACAGGCACTGCTATACGTAACATGAGTAATTATTCTTTCATTGAGCAAGCGGGTGAAGGATTTTATAAGCTTCATAAAATAATTGGATCGGTTCTTATAGAAAAGTGTGATCCGATATTAAAACGTGATGTAAATAGATTTGAGCAATCTTTTTATCAAAGTCGGTTGGAGAATTATGATGTTCACGATGGGGAATTTACATTCTATCTAGAAAGATATATACAAAATACACTCGAGCTAGGGGTAGATTCAGATGAAATGCTTGATATTTTCAATGAATATATTGATCCGAGGATAAAGAAGCTGACTGACATACATCAAAATGATATAGCATTTAGACTCTTTTCACCTTATATGACATATATGGAGACCATTGAAGAATCTGAAATCAAAGCAAAATTATTTCATAAAACTGCTGATTTCTATTACGATTTTAAAGAATACTCTGAGGCGCATAAGTATATACAAGAAGCTGAAGCAATATGTGATGCTAAATTATCAGCGAATGATCCACTCAAGTTGAAATGTATGAACACGAGAGCAGTATTACTTTATCAAATGGATCGTAAAGAAGAATCTCAGGAATTGACTGAAATTGTTTTTAATAAGAGAAGTGAAGTTCTTGGACTTGAAGATGTTGAGACGCAGTTAACACAATTGAATTTATCGATTTTTTACTCAAAAGAAGGGCGTCATAGAGAGGCTGTCGAAATATCGAGGGAGGTCTATGAAACTCGGGCGAGTTTGTTTGGGGAAAGCAACATTGATACATTGAAAGCCCGACGCGTGTACGCAATCAACTTAAGAGGATATGGCTATCAGCACAGTGCAATCGATATATTCAAAAAAGTATACAATACCCTTGTTGAAACAGTAGGGTCGGAAAATCGAACAACTGTTAAAACAGCAAACAATTTAATTTCGACATTGAGAGAAGTGAAGGCGTATGACGAAGCGCTAGCCATGGCTAAAGATATGGTCAAAGAAAGAGAAGAGCATCTAGGTAAACATCATCGCATAACACTTAATACATTTTATACAATTGGGACATTGTATAATCGTTTAGAGAACTACCCAGAAATGGTGAACGCATATCAAGAAGCATATGAACGATATTTGGATAAGTACGATTCAGATGATGTAGACTTGTTAGATGTTCAAACTAATTTATCCACAGCCCTAAAAAATAACAATGAATTGGAAAAATCAATTAGTCTACTTGAAAACTTGTATGAAAAACAAGTTGAAAAATTTGGACGACATGATAAAAAAACGTTGACGAGCATCCACAACTTATCAAATCGTCTTATAGCTGCAAAAAGATATGAGGAAGCACTTCGGTATCTCACCGTGTATCAGGAGAGCTTTGGTATTACTTACGACGAAATAAGCAGAGAAGGTCGTCAGCTGTTGGATATGTTCAGACTGGCTTATGGCCGCAATAAGCAGAAAGAAAAATCGGATGTCTATTGGTCACGATACATTGACAGGCTAAGGTCTTATGGCAATAAACTGTATGGTGAGAAGAAGTACAAGGAAGCGGAAATAGAATATGCCATTTTAAAAAAGTGTTATAAAAATGGATCTTCCGCTTATATAAATACACTATCAAGATATGCACATTGTCTCTATCAAAACAATAAGGAAGACGAGGCATTGGGCCATGCTGAAGAAGCTTTAACCCTATTGACGACTAGAGATAAGCTTGAAGAGGATTCAATTGCATATGTGTCAGACCTGATTGACCATATAAAAAGAGCGACAAAGAACAAAGAGAAAAGAGGTACATTAATTTCTGCCTACAAAGAAAGGTTTGAGGCAATTAAGCCTGGAAAAGATAAAGCCGATTTAAAGAGTGCGCGGGGTGATTTGGAACGGCTATTACAGGAAGTCGAAGAAAATTTTGACACGAAATCTATTTTATATTATTCAGTTGCTGGTAAATTAGGAACTGTGAATTATGGACTCAGCGCATATGATGAAGCGATGAAATGGATGCAAGCATGTTTGGATTACTATAAGGAAATCAGTCACCCTATGCAAGAGGATACAGAAAGATACTTAAATAATATTATTTCTAGCAAAGAACGTGCTGAAAGAAATCGGCAATTATTAAATTCAGTAAAAATGAAGCGAGAAATCGGTATAGATCTTTTTGAGCAAGGCCGCTATGAACAAGCACTTGGGTACTTCACTGAAGCTATTCATATACTCAAAACTGACTTTGGTTCGGGTCTGGATGTATATGATGAACTATTAACAAGACAAGGGATGTGCTACGGTAGACTAGAGGACTATGATACTTCAAACGCTATTTTTGATGAATTACTTGCTTATTATTCTGAAGATCCCCAAAAGAATCATCAAAGTATTGCTAAAACTATGCGACTGAAGATGTTCTATAAACGTTGTCAACTAGGCGATGACATATTAAAAGAAAAGATCGATCAACTTCAGGGTTATATCAGTAAAGCAGATGGATTGCTGAAAGATAATCAATTCGATGAAGCAAAAACGAATTATGAAAAAGCATTGACGATCGCAGAAGAACTGTTTTCTGAGTATGATGACACCATGATAAATGTATTAAATAATTTTGGTATGCTCCTATTTGAAATAAAGGCGTATAATCGTGCGATTGAGTATGCAAAAAAAGTGGTCGAATCCTACAAGAGAGAAAAAGGCGTAGATAATGAAAAAACATTGAAAAAAATTGAGCTTCTAAAATTATATTTAGATATTAGATGTCATCATTTGATTAGCTCCGACTTAAAGGATGAACTAATAGCGCTTTATAAAAAAAGTTATAAACTCTATCAGGAAAATCAATTCGAAGAAGCGTTTGAACTTGGAGATGAGCTATACAACAGAAGTTCAGAAGTGTTTGATGATGATCATAGTTTCTATATAGAAGTAATGAATTTGTATGGTACTTATTTAGCGGCTCAAGGAAAATATGATCAAGCCATCACAGTCATTGAGAAAGTTTATAATTATTATAACCTTCTATATGGTGATCAATACAAGACAACTCAACAAAAACACGCATTTTTAGAGGATCTGGAAAATAAAAAAACAAAAGATTTGAACCGCAATAAGGTGTTTGAATCTGTTTATGCCAAGTTTGAAGAGGCGATGAATTTCTATAAGACCTCAAATTACAAAGATGCACTTACACTACTTGATGAGTGTATAGTATCAGCGAATAAAGACTTGAAAGAGTATGAGAAATTTATTGCTAAACTATATCTTGAAAAAGGAAAAGCACTTGCACGTATTGAGCAATATGAAGTGGCGAAAGAAATGTTAGATAAAACAAATGACCTCTATGCATCTTTTGGGTCACTTGATGAAGGGCTGATGAAGGAACTGGATTTTTATCGAAAATTTTGCATAAGACAAATTATGGGACAAGAACAGGTCGACA
>Ga0070725_10001021_pt1 | contig 16385 bp, 22 predicted proteins | sample tdDd002_FD_69781 | JGI IMG/M metagenome (GOLD analysis project Ga0070725, IMG submission 69781) | Marine sediment microbial communities from the Atlantic coast under amendment with organic carbon and nitrate - tdDd00.2 | ecosystem: Environmental > Aquatic > Marine > Coastal > Sediment | place... | reverse complement strand
GGCCAACTTTTAACTTAAAAGCGCTCGATGGCAAACACTACCTACGCCACGATCACCATTTCTCCAACTACACAGGTTGCGGTAATACCCTCGACCTCACCCACCAGCCAACCCTGAATCTGGTTATGGATACGCTGCGCTATTGGGTTGAAGAGTTTCATGTTGACGGATTCCGCTTCGACCTCGCCGCAACACTTGGCCGCAACCGCGAACACTTCAATACTCAAGCGTCATTTTTCCAAGCCGTAGGCCAAGATCCGCTACTGCGCACGGTCAAGTTGATCGCTGAGCCTTGGGATATTGGCCCAAATGGTTACCAAGTCGGTAACTTCCCTGATGGCTGGAATGAGTGTAACGATAAGTTTCGCGATATTACCCGCAGCTTTTGGCGGGGGGATCACGGTTACTTAAAAGAGTTTGCCACTCGTATGATGGGCTCTCGAGATATTTACTCGGCGAGTCGCTGGCCTGAAAAGCTCACGGTCAACTACATTACCTACCACGACGGCTTTACCCTCCAAGATCTGGTCTCTTATAAGCATAAGAACAACATCAAAAATGGTGAAGGCAACCGCGACGGACACGGTGACAACCGCTCGGATAACTATGGTGTCGAAGGCGAGACCAGCAATATGCTGATCAAAGCGACCCGTGAAAAGCAAAAACGTAACTTCATGGCGAGCCTATTGTTTGGTTTTGGCATTCCCCACATCCTGACTGCTGACGTGCTCTCTCATAGCCAAGACGGTAACAATAATGCCTACTGTCAAGACAATGAGCTAAGCTGGATCAACTGGCACCTTACAGAGCGAGAGCGGCACTTTAAAGAGTGGCTGGCCAAATTAGTGGCAGCTCGCAAACAGTACATGCTGCCATTTATCAAAGCCTTCAGTGGCGATTCAAGAAACCGTAACCGGGTCAACTGGCTTCGTACCGACGGAGAGTTGATGAGCCACGAAGACTGGAACCGGATCCGCGCCATTGCTCTGCAATTAGGCCTTGAAGAGGATGGCGATGAACTGCTGTATCTGATTAATCAGTCAAGTGTGCCTGCGCGCTACAAACTCCCGGTGCACGAAAACAAGGAGTGGCAGTTGATCTGTGATACCACGCTGCACAAAGCGCATCAAAATATTGTGGTGGGCGAGCAGTTAGTCGAGCCTATGTCGATGACTATTTTGCTCTATAAGGCACCCAGCAAAGCGGTATAACCCGTCATTTAATAACAAGAGGGTTTAAAATCAAATTAAACCCTCTTCCATTTCGCAACAATGAATAAATAGCCCTCTATTTATTTACGAAACAAAACACAAACCCAACACCATTTGACATCCAAACACTTTTTGAAAGATATGCATTGAAGCACATCGAATTTGTGATTAGTATTGCAAAAAAAGGGTTAAAACTGCCCACAATTAAACAACATACTAATTACGTCAATGGCATTACCAAAACTCATACTTAAACTACTGCGTCCATTATTGGTGTCGCTCACCGCTTTCATGCTCTATTTAGCTTATCAGCAGCTAGATCAATCTGAAAAACTTGCGCTTGAGCAATCACAGGCGAATATCCGTACCGCTTCGGTGCTGATTGACGCGCATATCGATGCCAGCATCAGCAAATTTTTTATCCTCGAGCAAACGTGGTTAGAAAAAGGTGAGCTGGCCTACCAAAACACGGTTGAACAAATCCTATTAGATACCCCCACCTATTCCGACATTATTCTGCACTCGAAAGCGAGCAATGAATACACGTCATTACGGGGCACCACTATTTCTCACTCAATTGCAACCTCGCTCTCTTGGCAACGCATCAAAGATCACGGCCAAAATTTTGAAGTGTCGACCGTTTACGAGAAAGAGCCCAAGCACTGGGTGTTTGCTATTCGCCACTCGAACCCGCAGCTGGCCTACAATCTCTGGATTGAGTTTGATCTGCTGTACGTGACTCAGCACCTGCAATCACTGAAAACGCTCAAAAACGGCTATCTATTTATTGTTGATAAAGATACCGAGCGGCTTATTTATCACCCCGACGCACAGCAAATTGGTCAGCCTTCTCTTGCTTATTTAGCTGGCATTAAAGAGCAAGTCTTGCAAGGGAAACCAGCTGGGCTTATCGAATACTATTACCAAGACAACTTCAAAATCTCGGTCTTTGACTCCAATAACGATCTCGACTGGGTATTCGTTGCTGGCACCAATCGAGCAGATATTTTATCGAGCAGCAAACAGTTTAACCTCACCGCACTGGTGCTATTTGCCCTACTGTTTCTTTTTGTTGCCATCAACTACATTCTGCGCCAACTCAACCATGAGTTTAGTGTACTGAGTAATACCACCTCTCGGCTGGCGTTTAAAAATCAAATAAAACATATCTTTCAACGCTTTTGCTGCCATAAGAGCATGCAGCTCTGTCTATTTGAGAAGCAGACCCACAGCTTTATCACTCTAGACTATCACGGCCAAATGAAAGTCATTTTTGAACAGGAAGCGTTTTCTAATGGCATTAAGTGCAACGAGATTGGCTATTACAGCGGCAAGAACGCAGATCCCCTAGCCACGAGACTACGATTTCGCTCGCGACATTACCGGGTTCCACTGTTTTCTCATGACGAACTGATTGGCATCATTTATATGAGTGCCAAATGGCCAAGCCACAACATGGTACTCAATATTATTCAAGGCGCAGCCGAAAGTGCTTTGGCAAACATCCTACTTAAAGAGCAGGTGTCTTATATTGATCCTATGACCCAGCTCGATAATAAGTTCCTGTTCGCCGAGCGGCTCAAAACCTCAATCCGTCAAGAGTGCGGTTACTTGGCTTTTATCGATATTGATGAACTCAAAAGCATCAACCAGTGCTTAAGCCACTTCCATGGTGATCATGTGATTTTACAAACCGCGAAGAAGCTACAGATGCTTTTCCCCAAACCAACAGCGCAAAGTATTGCCCGTTTAAGCGGCGGGGAGTTCTGTTTGCTGTTTGATGCCAGTAGCAATAAGGAAGCCTACGCCTATGTCGAGATGCTGAGAGAAGCCGTTAGCCAGCACGACTTCACTTTTGAGCATCAAGCGCTCAACATCACGGTCAGCGTTGGGCTAACCAAGGTATCTCAATGTCAGCAAGCGAGCATCAACCGAGCCGATTTGGCATTAGATAAGGCCAAGCAAAGCGGCCGTAATCAAGTGATCATGTACGCACGCTAGCCCGGTCTAAACAACGACCCAGCCTCGGAGCCTGTGCTCTGAGGCTCCCCCCCTTTTTTTTTGCTCTAGCCGAGCTGTCGGCGCTGATGGGTGAGTTCGTCAAAGCCAACACACTCAATTTGATGGCTCTCTAGCCACGCGATAAGCTCTGGAGAAGTTAAGATCTGTTGTTCTGTATACCGCTTATCGATGTAACCCGTTACCCCTTTAAGATCGGCGTTGTGCTGATTACTTGGGTGACACATCAATTCGACGGTGCCGTTAGGCGCTTTTTCAAGACAGCCTAACAACAGTACTTTTAGCTGCTCTAACGAGACGCCGTGGTCAAAAAAATCAATTTCAAAGCTATCTGGTGTCGCGACCTTAAGGCCTTCTTGGCCACTGACCACGCTATCAACGCGGCGTACCGGAATATCGACCTCATTGGCAAAGCGGATAAAGGCTTGCTTTAAGGGCGCAAACACCCCCGCAAAGTGATGGGTATCGATGTGATTAATCGCAAAGCCGGCATCGATCGCCGCTCGATATTGAGCTTTCAGCTCTCGATACACCTCTTTTTCACAAACATCATGTTTGGTCATCAAGGTTGCTCTATCAATAAAATAGCCCTGCTCATCGACTAAGCTAGAGACTTGATGCAAAGGAGAAAGCGGCCTACCCGCGGTAACCGTAAAATGCAAGCCAACTTCAGGCACCAACCCCTGCTGATAGAGGGCAATAGCGTGATCGGTGCCTTTTTGATTCATCATTACGGTGGTCGACTTAACCACCCCCGCCTCAAGGCAGGCGACGATGCCCAAATTCACACTCTCAGACAAACCAAAGTCATCAGCATTCATGATCAATTTCATCTCACTTCTCCACAATGCATTGGACTCACTCCAACGGCCAAATGACAACCAATCAACGACTTATCACACAAATGAACCATAACAGCATAACAGATCTCGATACCAGTCGAGCAAGCCCGATAAGGCTCAAATCCTGGTTTAGCGATCGCGCTCTCTCTCCCTACGCCAGAATTAACTTTGATAAATGAGCATTCTCAATAATTAAAAGTCGATTAACTTCACTTTTATCATCGTTACAAAGCCTTAACTTTGCGGTAGGCTAACAATTGACCGTGCTGCCCAGCTATCTGATTATAATAATTAATATTTTTTTGTAATGTCACTACCACGCCGTGTTAGGACATCGACGTTAGGAATGACTGTATGTTCAAACGATTTGAAAGTTTTACCGAGGCTTTTCCCAAAGATGAGCCCATTCAACCGCCAAAAGGGATCATCGCGTTTTGCCGCCACTACACGCGTGGTTTTGAAAAACCGCTGTTAATCATGGCGATACTGAGCACCATTGTCGCCATTATTGAAGTTTCTCTATTTGGTTTTATGGGCCAGTTGGTCGATTGGCTAAGCACCAGTAACCCTGAAACCTTTTGGCAAGATAATCAATCGACCTTGATGTGGGTAGGAGTATTGCTTTTGGTTGTGATGCCGCTTCTGGTGACGGGTTACTCTTTACTGGTCCACCAGACGCTGCTTGGCAACTACCCAATGTCGATTCGTTGGCTCGCGCACCGCTACCTGCTCAAACAAAGTGTCTCTTTTTATCAAGATGATTTTGCTGGCCGTATCGCCACTAAAGTGATGCAAACCTCGCTTGCGGTCCGCGAAACCGTGATGAAAACCTTTGATGTGTTCGTTTATGTCTCGGTCTATTTCACCTCGATGTTGGTGATGTTAGCGCAAGCGGATTGGCGTCTGATGCTGCCGATGCTGGTTTGGTTAGGCTGTTACATTGGTATTCAAATGTACTTTGTGCCGCGACTTAAGAAAGTCGCCACAGAGCAAGCCAACGCCCGTTCAACCATGACAGGGCGCATTGTGGATAGCTACACCAACATCGCAACCGTGAAGCTGTTTTCCCATAGCGAGCGAGAGATGGAATACGCCGAAGAAGGCATGGAAGAGTTTCTTGCCACCGTGAAAAAGCAAATGCGCTTGGTCACGGGGTTTGATGTCTGCGTGGAGATCACCAACTACGTGTTGGTGTTCAGCGTTGCCACGATCTCAATCTTTTTATGGATGGAAAGCGCCATCACCATCGGCGCCATTGCTATCGCGATCAGTTTAGCCCTGAGGATCAATGGCATGTCGATGTGGATCATGTGGGAGGTCGGGGCGTTGTTTGAGAACATGGGTACCGTGGTCGATGGAATCGCCACCCTATCGAAACCGGTTGAGATCAAAGATAAACCCAACGCCAAGCCACTTGAGGTAAGCCGAGGCGAAATCCACTTCGATGATGTTAGCTTCCATTACGGTGAAGAGTCTGGGGTAATAAGCCACCTCGATCTTAAAATCAAACCCGGTGAAAAAGTGGGCTTGGTCGGCCGCTCAGGGGCCGGTAAATCGACCCTGGTTAACTTGCTGCTGCGTTTTCATGATGTCGAGCAGGGCTCGATTCGCATTGATGGGCAAAACATCTCTGAAGTCCAGCAAGACACGCTACGCCGCACCATCGGCATGGTGACACAAGATACCTCACTGCTGCACCGCTCCATCCGTGACAACATCTTGTATGGCCACCCCGAGGCGAGCGAAGAAGCGATGCTGCGCGCCGCCGAGCAGGCTCACGCCGATGAGTTTATCTCGACCCTGAGCGATCCATTTGGTAACACGGGTTACGATGCACAGGTCGGTGAACGTGGCGTGAAACTGTCTGGCGGCCAGCGACAACGCATCGCCATTGCGCGAGTACTGCTAAAAGATGCACCGCTGCTGGTGCTTGATGAGGCCACCTCGGCGCTGGACTCAGAAGTGGAAGCGGCGATTCAAGAAAGCTTGATTGAACTGATGCAAGGCAAAACCGTGATTGCCATTGCCCACCGTCTATCCACCATTGCCGCGATGGACAGGCTGATTGTGCTTGATAAAGGCAACATCGTTGAGCAAGGCAGCCATCAAGAACTCATCCAAGCCGATGGCATTTATGCTCAGCTTTGGGCGCATCAAACCGGTGGTTTTATTGGCGAAGGCGAATAAAACCCATAACTACTTGATTTAACTTAATTACTGATAACTAGACAAATGGCGATAAGCTGACTACAACCGACTATAACCGAGGTTAACTAGCGGATGTCGCCACTTTGTCGCCATTAATTTTCTAACGGATTTAGCTGAACAGCTTGCATGAGATGATCAGGGGTAAAGTGAGCATAAGCCATAGTTTGTTCAATTTTCTTATGACCTAAAATGCGCTGCAATACCAAAATATCACCGCCATTCATCATAAAGTGACTTGCAAAAGTATGCCTTAGTACATGGGTAGCTTGCCCACTAGGAACATGATCAGGCAAAGCACGTTTCACACACTCCCAGGCCGCATAATAACGTACGTCAAACAGAGCGTGCTCAGTGGCACCAACACTCAGAATCTCCATGTATAACGTAGCAGAAATAGGTACTGAACGATTCTTTTTGCCTTTAGTTTCGGTGAATAGCAGTTTGTGTTTATTCAATTGGGAACGTTTTAGGCTTAGCGCCTCACCAATTCTAGCTCCTGTTGCTAAACAGATTTTACAAGCAATGTATATTTGCTTAGCTGATGGACTATTGTCGTTTCTCACTCGCTCTAAAAAAGGGGCTATCTGCTCTTTGGTTAAAAAAGCCAACTCTCTTTCACTGTCTCTAATCAATTCAATATCAGCCAATGGGTTAGGTAAATCCCAATGACCATACTTGATAAGCCTGTTAAACATAGCACGTAATGTTTTTAGCTCAATATTATGAGTGGTAGCTGAAATAACGAGATCAGGTCTAGTGGGGTGGTGGCTCACTCGATTGGCACGATACTTAAGATAATCATTAGCAGTAAACAGGCGTGCTAATGGATTGTTAAGCATCTCAACCGTTTTCGCCATTACATCATAGGTGTTCTTGCCCGTTTTGACCGAATGGCCATGCACCTGCCACCAAGTATCAAGTAAGTCTTGCAAGCGGCGATGATCAGTTTTCTTACCTAACCATGGCTTGTCATCTATCTCTTTCATAGTGAATAGCTCGAAAGACCTCGCCTCCCCCTTAGTAGCAAACTTTTTTCGCACACGTTTACCACTACGCCCTTGCGGGTAGCACTCACATAGCCACGGCTTCTTAGAGCCATCTTTTAGGTTTCGAATAGACACAATAAATACCTTAAACACTGTACGTAAATACAGTATAATTTTAAGGTGTTAATTTCAATGTGCTATACAGTCTCAGTTGTACAGCAGACATAAAAAAAGCACCCCTTAGGATGCCTTTCTTTTCTAAACCACCGCCTTCATTACGGTGGTGACCACTTTACCAATCACTGCAAAATCGTCGAGCTTTTGCTCATTTACAATGAACGGATCATATTCGTCTTTATTGTCTGAAATGACCTCATAACCCTCTGCCATGATGTCGTATTTCAAGCGCTTTATATAAACGTGCTTACCGATGCGGACGACGTAAACCCCATGCTTAACAGGGTGGTCTAATTCTCGAATGTCGACCAAAACTTCATCACCATCACTCAATGTGTCTTCCATTGAGTCACCGTGACAAATAATGATGCGCGCAGAATCTTCAGTAAGGCCAAATCGCTTAAGCCATAAGCAGGGCAAAAACTCCGTTCTTAACTGATACTCGGCACCATTTTGCATACCAAAGCCGCACGATGCATAAACGTTATAAACGGGAACAGCACACATGTCATCCATGTCAGATACAGTTTTCACTGATTTAACATTTGAGATTTCCGTCACATTATCAGGAATAGCATCATCACCGTACTTTCTACGCAATTGTGCTACTACATCCCCATCAAAATTGGAGATGTGATATTCCAATCCAGCCCTTATCCCATTTGCTCTACGAGACTTCCAACCGGCTCTTTTAGCCTTCTGACTGAAGCCCTGAGGACTGCTTGGAAGACCATCTAAATCTAAGAGCTCAGTTGTTTTAAACCATTCACGCACTCAAAATCCCTACGATAAACATTGACGAATCCCAAGAATCCGATCTAACATTCCACACATGAACCAGTCAAAATCCACATTTAAACAGTTAATTCTCGGATAAAGACTGATAAACACCGATTCATCAATGTAACACATACACGTCTAGTCGTGTAGTGATGTAGGACGCTGATTATGAATACGAAATATGCACTCCATGCTCGATTTGGTACTCCCGTTTTAGCTTTATGTGACATTTGCGAAGAGTTCTTCCATATCAATGAAGATACCGCTAAAGGCAAAGCTAACAACCAGTCTTTACCTATCCCTGTTTTTCGAATGGACGACAGCAAACGCAGCCCATTTATGGTGCATGTGGATGACCTAGCTGATCTAATTGATTTACGCCGTGAAAGCGCACTTAAGGAGTTTGTAACTAAAGCTCCTATGGAATCTGATGAGCGGGAAACAATCCGATTACGTTTGCTAGATCTGCTTTCCACTCCCACACCGGAGGAAAAGCTATGAGTCAATTGCTTACCTCCCCTCCTGCCTGTCCGTACGTTACGGTCGATCAATACTGCAATCTCTCTGGCCTAGCCGAGGGCACCGTGAAGCAGTTCATTGATGAAGGGCGAATCATCATTAAACCCAAGAATCGAGCAAGGGAAAAAACCCTCATCAATATGTTCGCCATGAATGAGATGGCTGCTCGTGAAGCGCTACAGCAGCTGGGCTAATTAACCTTTTTTGTATGTTGTAAAGAGTATCTGATATGAAAGAAAACCAAACAATGTGCATCTTTTTGGCCGATGTACAACATGAATACAACGAAGCTTGTTCCCTGTTTCGAGCGCGTCACCGTAACGAACTAACCATTATTGCTAATGTCTGTGGCTTACGTTCTAACATGCTGCGCAATAAGCTCAATCCAGAGCAACCACACGTACTCTCTTTGCCAGAAATGATGGCTATTTCTAAAGCTACGGATGACTACGTAATTTTAGAAGTGGTGCTTCGCAACCTTGATTTGGTGACTGCACACATACCAAAGGGCAGCGACAAAGAAACATTTATTAAGCGTGCTCTGAACAATTCTATTTTTGCAGGTGAGCTTTCACAGCTAGCGCTCGATAACGCGGGTAACAGAACACTCCCTCGCTCAACTCGCAGTTCAATTATCAGTACAGCCCAAGCTGGCATTAGCAACCTGATGCAATTAATCAATGATCTAGAAAACCGCACAGGCAGTGGTCAACCTTTATTCAACATGGGTGTTGAGTTCTTGGCCAACGGCGCGCCAATTCCAGGTTTATCGTGAGGGACTAACCATGAGTCAACTAGCTAGAAAAACCCACCCCGATGCAGCAAACCTAGCGCCAAGTGCTAGTGAAAGCTTGGCCAAGTGCAAGTCACTTTTCACAGGTGAACATACTCGCTGCCAAATCAAGGCAATGTACAACAAATTAGCTCCAAAGCAGCGCGGCCTTATTTGCATTGCTGGCGGTTTAAAACCTTCTGAATACAACCGCGACTTCGAGAGCTTTGATGATCTTGAACTGCAAAAAATCCGCACTGGAATGCAGTTTCTAAAAAGCATGGCCGTCGAGTTCGATAGCAAGCTTGGTGACGTTCGCCGCCTGAAGCACTACCAGTTTAGTAACACACACTAACCAGTTTTATTCCAAGTCGACCTTTGCCCCTGTCATGGGGGCTTTTTTTTCGTCTTAGCGTAGGAGCATAGAAGATGAATACATATGAAAAACTAGTCGAAGCAAGAAGCCTAATAGACGAAGCGTTAACCACTAGCGTTGGTTCTATGAACCACAAAAACCTACCGGCTGAAGCATTGGCCTGCAAACAGAAGTTGTTCACTGGTCTGAATACTGACAGAGAAGTGATCGACATTGTTAATGCCATTAATGGATTGGCAATGGCGAACACGGATGTAATTCATGTGTTCACGAACTTTTCTGGGCATGTAGATAAATTCCAAGTCTACGCTAATTCGGCAAACACAGATTATCAATCTACTGGCCATGACAAGCTACTAGATGAGGACGTCCGCATCACAGATAAGGATGCGCTAGAGCAACTTCTATTCATCGAAAGTCAACTCACAGAACTAATCATCACGGCCCGTGAAGAAGCCGAAGCAAAATCCGAGGTGGAAGCATGAGCAAACTCACTCTACACGAACTGAAAATCTCTTCCGTTCATTTCACCGAAGTACTCGCAGGCCGTAAAACAAGCGAAGTTCGACTGAATGATCGCAATTATCAAGTAGGGGATTGTTTGAACCTGCGTGAGATAGAAAACGGCGAATACACCGGGCAAGAAATGAACGTGCAAGTTAGCCACGTATTAGACGGTGGCCAGTACGGACTGGCAGACGATTGGTGTGTGCTTTCATTAGCCAATGCCACCCACGCAAAAGCTCAACCGCTTATCGAGTATTTACGCGACCGACTACAAGAAACCTGTGATTGCATCGAAGCAGGTTACGGGATTATGCGCAAGTCCGGCCACACCATTTCAGACTCTCAATCAACGGTAGAAGGTGGCAGAGCCTTTATTGACGTTGCTAATCAGTACCTCAGCACTATTGGGGGACGTAACCATGCTTAATTTCTTGGCCGTTTACCTAAACAGCGGCGGCGGTGTGGTGAGAAACAGCGAAGGCGAAGTGATGAACATGCAGCTAGGCGAACACGAAAGCGCGGAGCTGGCCATCGAAAACGCCTGCGAGCTGTTTAACTGTCGCCACGTTATGAATGGTGTCTGCGTGAAAGGCAATCACACGGGCGGTTTTATGATCGTCGATTCACAGGAGTTTGCCGAGTTATGAGTAAGCATAGTGTAAGAGTCACCTCATTGGGTGAGTTGAAATCGATTATCGAACAGGCAGAAAAACAGGGCCTGACAGATGACGCCAACGTGTTCTGTTGCGGTGATTTCGGCCTATCTGTTCGCGGTGTGAAAACCGACGAAGCGTCTTATTTGGCTATTGACCAAATCGACTATGTGGCCGATGAGGAGCAAGCATGAAAACCCAATACGAATACAACGGAATGAAAGGTATTCCGGCCATCGCCAAATCGCTTGGCATGGCTGAGTCAACGCTATACGCAAGACTAAAAAAAGGCATGCCATTCATAGAAGCGGTAGAAACACCACCGGATTTGCGCGGTGTTCGCGTTAGCAAAAGGAAAATGCATGGGATTAAAAAACCTAGCATGAGCCCATTTTGGGCGTTGGCATTGGGGGTTCAGCTATGAGCGAAGCCATCAAAGTTGCCGCCGAGGCGCCGCAATACATCGAGTCTTTACTAACCGAAATGCTGGAAGGTGATCACCCAGACAACGAGGTTCTTCTTGGAACGCTGTTATCAGGCAAAGACACCATTCAAGTACAACTCAAAATCACCCGTAATCCGGCTGATTTTATGGATGAGTGCTAGGAGGGCAAGATGAGCGTTCAATACAAATTATGCAAAGACCAATTGAATAAGGGGCATATGTTAATGACCTACATTAATGGTCAGATCGCGACAATCATTTGGTTTGATACTGCTCAAGGTGACGATGACACGCAATGTTCACTTTGGCTTAATGGTAAATATGTTGGGTTTGTTGACTGCAGTTGTATCGGCGATGCAGGTAAGCAGGTCATGGCTATTTCTGTAGAAGATGCCAAGCAAGAAATAGCTCTATGAAAACCGCCAAACAACCCACCGAAATCGAACTAAATAATTTTCCATGGCAAGCCCCTTTAACAGAAGTTGAAGCGGGCTGCTTTGCCTCGCGCCGATTCCAAACCACCATCGAGCCAGACGACTTAACCGTCACTGAGCGAAAGCTATTTGAAGCCAATTCAAGTGATCACGAATGGCGTAAACAGTTTTTTGCTGATCTCCCTGAATACTTAACCAAGTATTTTGCTAAGCGATACATTGATATTTACAACAGTAAAAAGGGTGGCCGTAGCGCTGCCAATACCTACTTGCGTGAAAGAATGAAGCCTGCGAGTGAGCGCGTTCGCCTTGTTCTAACCAAGTACTGCAAACTACCGACAACCCAGAAGGTTGCCATGTTCTCTAAAGAATGCGAAGACGACGACCGACCGTTCGACAACGTGTATTTTACAGAGCATCGCATGCTAGAAGACATTAAGCGCGAGCAAATGTCGTTTGATTTTAGCAAAGTAGAACAAGACAGAAATCCTGTTAAAAACCGCATTTTGGCTGAACTGGAAATCGACGAAATTAAAGACATGGCTTTTAAAATTGCCATGATCGTCGATGGCTTTCTTCGTAGAGAGGGCGAGAAGTACCACTCTAAAACAGAGTTAGGAACAGAAATGGCTGTGGTGTTCTCTTACGAGCAAGCAGCTAAGTTTGTTAGCGAAACCTTCGGCATTAAGCCGCCGCGTAAATACAAAGAGCAATCGGAGCTTTCTGCCCTGCGAGACATTTCTCGCATGGTCAGTGAAAAATGGTGGAATAGCCGTTTGGTTCGCTGCCGCAAAATCATGCGCGAGCACCTAGCCATAGCCATGGGCCAAGTATCAAAACACGCTTCGCCTTATTCATCGTGGGATTGCATTCGCGAACACAAAGAACAACGCCAAAAGAACTGGGAGTTTATCGAAAACTCATCCTTATTCGATGAAGAAACAGGCGAAGAAGCCAGCCTAAAAGACATGGTATTAAAAAGCGTATCGAACCCTGCTATTCGCCGCCATGAACTAATGGTGCGTTGCCGCGGCTGTGAAGACATCGGCAACGAGCTGGGCTTGCAAGGTTTGTTTCTAACACTCACCACGCCAGCCAAATATCACAACAGCTACGCCAAAGGTGGCTTTATTGGCCACTGGAATGGCGCGAGCCCTCGTGATGCGCAAGCCTACTTAACCAATGTGTGGGCAAAAATCCGCGCTAAGTTAGGCCGCAAAGACATTCGTTGGTTTGGCGTTCGAGTAGCCGAGCCACATCACGACGGCACCCCACACTGGCATCTGCTTATTTGGGCAAAACCTGAACAAGTAGAATTAATTGAAGAAATTTTCACTGACTACGCAACCCAAGAAGACAGGCACGAACTGATCAATAAAGAAGGTCAGCTAGACCCTTCTGCCCGTTGCGATATTCAAGCCATTGACCCAGAGCTTGGTACAGCAACGGGTTACATCGCTAAATACATATCTAAAAACATCGATGGCTATGCCATGGATGATGATGTTTCCGACGAAACCGACAAGCCAGTAAAAGACATGGCGAAAAACGTGAGCGCTTGGAAAAGCCGTTGGAGCATTCGCCAATTCCAATTCTTTGGTGGTGCGCCGGTTACCACATACCGCGAACTGCGCCGTTTTGCCAGCCAGAATAAAAAAGCCTTTATGGAATACCTCTTCATGCAAGAGCGTGTTGATCTACTCACTATCTATTCAATGCTGCAACGTGAACTTGTTGGGCCAATTAAGCCAAGCAAGCTACTCACCCATGAAGAACTTTTGAAAGTGATTGGCGAGAACTATCAAGCCCGAATCGGCAGTGATGATTCAAGTGTCGTCGACACCTTGATCGCCGCCGACAATGGTAACTGGCAAGGTTACATTATGGGACAAGGTGGCCCGTTTGTTAAACGTGACGATTTGCTGATCAGAAACACTTATCAAGAATTGCCGTTTGCTTCACCTCACGGTGAAACCGTTAATAAGATAGAAGGCTTTGATGCCGCAGGCATGGCCGTTAAAACTCGCCTTAAAAGCTGGCAGATAATGCCTACTTCTGTGTTAGATGCCCAACGAGAAGCGGGGGCTCTTGCTCTTTCTGGAGCCTCTGGCTCCTCTCGGAGTTCTGTCAATAACTGTACGCGCCCACGGGCCGAACAGGTCAGCACTCAGCTATCACGGGTTTTAGCCCCAATCTCTTCAAATTCCGCTCTTAATACCGAGCCAGGTGCGAAAGCACCGCCAGGTCTAGATGAAGCGGCACTGTCCGCATTACTAAAAGGCAGTTCAATCCGTTTAGATAACGAGACAAGTATTCAAATTCGCCAAGCGGAGGCCGACGAGCACGGCAACATTCGCCCCGCGCAACTGGTTGAAGTGTCTCGCCAAGTAGAAGACGACAGCTGGATGAACTTCGAAGGGTTCGACACCCTATTCGAACTGCCAGATAACCCACAAATTAACGAAGAATACCAACAGCCAAACCTTTCGCACTTCTGCGAACGCGACGACTGGCCGCTGGCATAAGGAGAACATAGCTATGGCAATAACCTCAATTGAAGCATTAGACCGAGCGCATGAAATCGAAGTCGTTTCGCGTGTATCAAAGTACCTTTCCAATGTCGGATACAAGAATTTCAATCCTAACAATGTGTGGATGTTGGAAGAGCCAATCCTCGAAAAGCTACGCGGAAATTCAAAGCGCACCTATCGAGACTTAACTAGTTTGTAAGGCGACTAAAACAATGAATTTTGTACTGTTCATTACTTAGGGGTGGGTAATTAGAATGTTCTCAAAAAAGGAGTTTATTTAATGTTGATGCCATGCCCAAAATGCGGATGCAAAACCCGCATCGTTACCTCGCAAGAAATGACAAACGAGACACGAAAAGCCTACTGGCAGTGTCTCAACTTTAACTGTGGTGCGCGATTCCATACACTCACCCATGTTGAAGGCATTATTGATTCAACTGGTTTACCTCCTGATCCAAAGTTGCAGCCAGAGCTATGCAAAGGCGACTTGAACCAGATGGGGCTTTTTGAATCAATGGAACAATAAACATTGTCTTAAAAAGTTTTTAGCTGCCTTATTAGCGACTGAGTGCTACTAGAGATTGGCTATGAAGCAAATGCTTCCTAGGGTGAAGCCCAGTAATGCGGGCTTTACTTATAGAGGCTTGGAGTAAATTCTTTAAAACGACTTCCATGATAATACTCGTCAACGGCTTGGTTACATATGTCAGTGATTTTATCTAAAGTTAATTCATGGAAGTGCCAGTATTTCTTTTCATCACCGATAAGCATGACCATAACGGTAGGGCCGTTTTCTAGTACAAAGAGTATCGGTGAGCATGGGATATCCACATCCTCCAATTTTGATTGAATGTGTATTGTTGTTCCTTTCTCTTGATCTTTCCCTGAAGCTAGCAGGCAATTAACATCGAGTATGGTAGAAAGTTTCGCTTCTAATTGGACTACAATATCACTGTGCAATGTCATAAAGGTGATGTCCTAAAAAGATATTTAACTAATACGATTTTTCAATTGGCTGCCTTTTAAAAAATCGTCCTGTGCACGCTCACAAATTTCACCGATTAGGCTACTCGATACACTTCTTACCACCCATTGCTTTTTAACATCAGCGATTGATGTGACTTTCACATTAGGCCAAGAAGAGATTACGGTTAAAACGGGTAATCGCGTATCGCCAGCTTTTTCATGTCGTTGAACGTACACAGTAGTAATTGTTGTGTACCCACCAGAAAGATCAAATGAAACATAAAATGTATCACTCAGCCCCTTGGCGATAGCATCAACGACTTCTCTATATACATCCATACATTTCCTTATGATCTTGTTGAAGTTCTATCTTAAAAAGATAGTCACAGAAAGAGAGGAATACACATTTTTTCGTGAACTTTTTTTATCGGTAATGATGCAGTTCTAGAGGGCAAGAATTTTAACCGACCTCTTTAGTGTCTACATTGTTATGTGGATTTTTTAAAAAAGACTTCTGTTTACTACGCTCTATGTTGAGCAAGGTTAATTGACGAGTGTGGTGTCGAGAGCGATTACCTTGATAATACTCAACAATAGCTGCATGGTACATATCATCAATAATATCGGAATCAAACTGACTGATAGACCACGTCAAACCATCGCCTCCAATAAGAACTACTTCCGTAGACAAAGACAGAGTAGAAATAGTCAGGATATGAATCTTGGGTGCATTAGAGTTGTCACTAAGTTGGATATGTAAATCTACACTCATTTCATTGTTTCTATAAATAAAAACATCAAAATGAACTGCAAAACGTTGTTCCAGCGTAGCAATAACCATGTCTGTCAGAGATTTCATTAATGTTGACCTGATTGAGTAACTAATGTTGTATGCTATGCCATATTGCACTTAATTTCAATGAAGCTAATTGCCCATAACTGGCGACCTAGTCAACAGC
>Ga0070725_10001016_pt1 | contig 16466 bp, 18 predicted proteins | sample tdDd002_FD_69781 | JGI IMG/M metagenome (GOLD analysis project Ga0070725, IMG submission 69781) | Marine sediment microbial communities from the Atlantic coast under amendment with organic carbon and nitrate - tdDd00.2 | ecosystem: Environmental > Aquatic > Marine > Coastal > Sediment | place... | reverse complement strand
AATACAGAATAAATCCTATCAGGAAGTAATTGATTATACTAATCTTGACGGAGGAATTATTCCTGGTAATATGGTTTGTATGGTGCGTGGAGATATAAAAAACAAAGCTACCCTTCCATTGCATATTGGTGATGAAACTTACTATGCTTGCTGCAAAAAATGTTTACTTAAGTTAGAGGAGAATGTGGGCAACATAAGGTTCACAATTGATCCTATTTCAGGTGAGAGTATTAGTAAGGCTGATGCTGTTATGAAACAAGATCCTCAGAGACCAGAAAGAGTAATGTTTTTTAAGTCAAATGAGACTTACAATCTATATCTAAAAAGATTTGATAAGGGATATTAATGTTTAATAGTAAAACAGTTGAGGAGATAGATTCGGCAACAGTAGTACTCTGCAAAATATAAGTTGAATCAGTAATAATATAAAATTTAATAAGATGAAAGTAAAAGTATTTTTTTTAGCATCCGTAATAACTCTAACGAGTATTGCAACAATTTTTGGACAAACTAAATCTGAGAAGTTTAAGGTTTCTGGAAATTGCGGAATGTGTGAGAGTCGAATTGAAAAAGCAGCACTTGCAGTTGATGGAGTATCCATTGCGGATTGGGATAAAGACACCAAAATGGTTAATGTAACTTTTGACAGTTCTAAGACAGATATTCATAAAGTACATATGAGCGTTGCAAAAGTAGGTCACGACACTCAAATGCATAAAGCTAAAGATGATGTTTACAATAAACTTCCTGAATGCTGTAAGTACGAGAGAGGTTCACTTTCAAGTGTAACTAGTCATGAAGGGCAAGGTCATTCGGGTTGTAGTCACAAAGTAGAAAAGAAGCATTCTGAACATTCAGGTTGTACCCGTCCCAAAAAAGAGAAGAGTGGCTCATGTTGTAAAAAATAATTGAATTAGTAATCAATAGAAAAAAACGTTATGAAATTAAAATTAGTAGTAGTAATCGGATTGTTTTTAGTGAGTAGCCTTGGTTTATCAGCTCAGGAAACTAACAAAAAATTTAAAGTGTTTGGTAATTGTGGTATGTGCGAGAATCGTATTGAAAAAGCCGCATTAGCAGTAGATGGAGTGTCATTGGCGGATTGGAATAAAGAAACAAAAATGATCGAAGTTGCTTTTGATAATTCAAAAACAGACATTCATAAAGTTCACATGGCAATAGCAAAAGCAGGTCATGATACCAAAATGCATAAAGCAAAAGATGATGTTTACAATAAGCTTCCTGGATGTTGTAAATATGATCGTTCAAAAGTCGAAAAGACAGGGCACGAAGGACATAGTCATCACTAGAAAAAAGAAATTTCCTGAGGCTTATTCTGAGAATGATGAGCCTTAGGGTTAAAATGGTTTATGATTAAAAAAAAACGGTTAGTTTAAGAAAAAAACAAAACTCTCAAAGTGCTTTAACTTTGAAAGTAATAAAAGTAGGAATTTGACTTAAAATGGGAAAAGTAAGGAGAGATTTGGGGATACAGATTAGGCAAGTAAGGATGTCAAAAAAGATGACACAATCTAAATTGGCTGAACTTATGGGATGCAATCAAGAGTACATTTCAAAACTTGAAAATGGATTAGTGAATACTACAGTTGAATACCTTATCCACATAGCTAATGTGCTAGATCAAGATTTGAATTGTAATTTTATACAAAAGTGCAATGTGTATTGGGATGAAAATAATGAAACCTTTCCTTGGTCAGATATGAAAAAATGACACTTTGGATACCGAAACGAAACAAGTGTCCCAATTGGTTTCGATTTATATTCCCCACCCAATTTATTTCCATTAGTGTTTTTTATTCTCATTATGAAGCGTGACCGTGAAAGCAAACTTAGAAAATTTTTCTTATCCTCTTTTCTCTTTTATACATTGGGTGTGTTATTGTATAATAAGCACATTCATTTCAGGAAAATGTCTATTGAAGTATAAAGATAGTTGATTTTCTATGAATTGTAATTTTTGAAAACTAAATGTTATGGATGTTGTTAAGTTAGTGATATGGGATTTGGATGATACGTTTTGGTCTGGAACACTTTCAGAGGAAGAGATTATTCCAATACAGTTCAATATAGATTTGGTGAAAGAACTGGTGGAGCGTGGAATAATGAACTCGATTTCTTCAAAAAACAACCATAATGAAGCAAAAAAGAAACTTCAGGAATTAGGGGTTTGGGATTATTTTATATTTCCTCGTATAAATTGGCAACCTAAAGGCAAGAGTGTTAATAGTATTATTGAGTTGGCACAGCTTCGACCTCAAAATGTGTTGTTTTTGGATGATAATCATTTGAATTTAAAAGAAGTTAATTTCTATAATGATTCCATTTGGGTTGAGGATCCTAATTTTATTTGCAAAATCAGCGATCATGAAGCTTTTATTGGAAAAGAGGATAAAAAACACAGCCGTCTTAATCACTATAAAGTCTTAGAGAAAAAAAATCAGGAACGAACTAATTATTCTGACAATACGGAGTTTTTAAAAGCGTCAGGGATTCAACTTGCTTTTATTAGCGATGTTTTATCCAGTAAGGCACGAATATACGAATTGATTCAGAGAACAAATCAAATTAATTTTACGAAAAAAAGGATTGCCAAGCATGAGCTTGATGAACTGATTGAGAATGCCGATTACGAATGCAAAATGATTCGGGTAAAAGATCGGTTTGGAGAATATGGTGTCGTTGGTTTTTATGCTCTTCAATTATCTACCGAAAAATTGGAACACTTTCTTTTCTCATGTCGTGCAATGAATATTGGATTAGAGCAATTTGTTTATGCACATTTAAATTATCCTGAAATAAATAGAGTTGGGGAGGTTACTACTGAGCTAACAAAAGATACTAAGCCTGATTGGATAAGTGTGTCGGATGATTGGAATCAGATTGTTAATGAAAATAATGAAACTAAATCTGTTCGAATATTACTGAAAGGAGCTTGCGATTTGAATCAAATGCTACATTATTTGCATTATGAAAATTTGAACTTAGAGTCGGAATTCAATTTTGTGAATGCTAATAATCATCCTGTACCAAAAGCCCATTCTTGCATATTATTGCAATCGGAAAATGTAGGTGAAAATACAAAATCATATTTGCTTGAGAAATTGCCTTTTTGGGATGAATCGATTTTTTCTACAAAAGTATTTGAGCAGGAGTATGATATTCTTGTATATAGTTTATTAGTAGACTATACAATGGACCTTTTCAAATCAAAAAGAGCGAATATACTTATACCTTATGAAAGTTATTCTGATTTTATAAATGAAACGAAAGAACAGTTTGTTTCACGTTGTAAAAGACATGGATTTATTGGTATGAATGAAGAGTTTTATGATGATTTTAAAAGCGATTTTGAATTTGAGGGGCCGATTAGTCCTGAAGATCTGAGGAAGAATTTAGAGAGCTTAAGGATTCAAGTAAACAAACCGATCATTTTTATTAATGGAGCGGAAATAAGTACTCCGAAAAAAAATGCATCAGAATTTGGAAAGGCACAAGATCGGCACAGAATATTAAATCAGGTTTTGGATGATTTTTGTGCTGAATATGACAATGTATCCTTGTTAGATGTAAGAAAGTTTGTAAAGGATGAAGATATTAATCATAGTATCCGTCATTACAAACGACACGTATACGAGCTAATGGCTCAGGAGCTTATTCGAATTGTAGGAGAAATAAACAATGTTGAATATAAACGAGATCAATTTAGGTTTAAATTAAACAAATTATCAAAAGTTACTTATGAAAGTGCGAAGGATATCTTTTTTAAATTGAAAAGGGTATTATGGATAAAATGAAATTGAAAGTTCTACAAATTGATTAATACTATACAATGAGAAGTATAATTTGTATTAAAAACATGGTTTGTCCTCGCTGCATTGATACGGTGAGAGAGATATTTAAGGAATTGAATATTGAAGCGTCCTATATTCAACTAGGTGAAGTAAGTATTTTAGATAAAATAAATGATTATCAAAGGAAGCAATTAAAGGAAAAGTTGGCATCAAGAGGATTCGAATTACTCCAAGACCAAAAATCAAAACTAATTGACCAAATAAAATCCATTATTATTGAGCAAATTCACTACAAAGAAGATGCACTAAAGGTAAATTTCTCGACTGTTATAAGCGAAAAAATAAACCATGAATATGCTTCATTAAGCAGGCTTTTCTCGGAAGTAGAAGGTATTACTATTGAACGATTTATTTTGAGGCAGAAAATTGAAAGAGTAAAAGAGCTTATTTTTTATAATGAGTTAACGCTTTCTGAAATAGCTTGTAAGATGGATTATAGTAGTGTAGCACATCTTTCTGCTCAGTTTAAAAAAGAAACAGGTATGCCTCCAACTGAATTTAAAAAACTGAAAAAACCAGGGCACCAAGCCCTAGATTCCTTTTAAATACAGAATTCTATAAAGGATTCTCAGAATTCTGTAAAGAATAAGTTTGCTTCGATTCTCATCTTTGTATTCTAAACTAGAAAGTCATGGAAGAAGTTATAGCATTAAATCAAAGTTTCAAAGTAATAAAAGATAGTCACAAGGTATCAGGAATGACTTGCGCATCCTGTGCAATTAATCTGGAATCCTATCTTGATGACATTAAAGGAGTTAGGCGAGTTTCCGTTAATTACCCTAATCAATCCGTGGTACTTGAATATGATTCAGGTATTGTTTCCATAGAAACTCTCCAGCAAAAAGCATTGGAAATTGGTTATACCATTTTAATTGGAGAATCAAAGGAAGCACAAAAAGCTTTTAAAGAGATAGAAGAAAAGAGGTTGGATAGTCTTAAATCAAAGCTGATAATATCATCTATTTTTTCAATACCAGTCTTTATTATGGCTATGTTTTTTATGGGGCAAATTCCTTATGAAAACTGGATAATGATGATACTCTCAATTCCTGCGTTATTTTGGAGTGGTTCAGAATTCTTTGTAATTGCATGGAATAAACTAAAACACTTTTCTGCGAATATGGATACACTCGTTGCACTAAGTACAGGTACTGCCTTTTTGTTTAGTTTATTTAATACGGTATATCCACAGTACTTTTTTAGCCGAGGAGTATCCCCACATGTCTATTATGAATCTGCTGTTATTATCGTAACGCTTATTTTATTAGGAAGATTTTTGGAAGAAAAAGCGAAAAGTAAAACCTCTTCGGCTATCAAAAAGCTAATGGATTTGAAGCCAAAGCAGGTAATTGTGATTAGAAATGGGGAAGAAAAGACTATTTCTTTTGATGAGATCTTAATAGATGAACTCATTATTTTGAAACCGGGAGACAAAGTCCCTGTAGATGGTATAGTGAAGAAAGGTAAATCATTTATTGATGAAAGTATGATTTCCGGAGAGCCTATTCCTATTTTAAAAACAAAGGGAGATAAGGTACTTGCAGGTACAATCAATCAAAAAGGTTCATTAAAAATCATTGCCAATAAAGTAGGTAATGAAACTTTACTCTCTCAAATTATTCAAATGGTAGAGCAAGCTCAAGCGAGCAAGCCAACCATTCAAAAATTGGTTGATAAAATTGCTGGCATATTCGTTCCGATAGTAATCGGAATTTCTATACTCACCTTTTTTATTTGGTATATCGTTGGTCCTGAGCCATCATTTACCTATGCACTATTAACATTAATTACAGTCTTGATTATTGCATGCCCATGTGCATTGGGTTTAGCAACTCCAACGGCTTTGATGGTTGGCATCGGAAAAGGAGCACAACAAGGAATATTAATTAAAGATGCCCAATCATTAGAAACAGCCTTTAAAATTGAAACCTTGATTCTTGATAAAACAGGCACCATCACAGAAGGTAAACCTAAAGTAACCGAATTAGTTTGGGCAGAAGGTGCTAATGTTAGTGAGTTGAAACAAATTCTATTAGCTATAGAGTGCCAATCTGAACATCCAATCGCGGAGGCAATTGTACATCATCTTAAAGAAGAAGATACTCCGATTATTCATGCCGATTCTTTTGATAGTATAACAGGCATGGGTGCTAAATCTAGTTTTAAGGAGACAACCTATATGGCAGGAAATGAAAAATTAATGCTTGTCAATGATATCGATATTCCAAGCGAGTTATCTCAAAAAGCAAAAATCTTAAAACTAGCTGCTCAAACAGTAATTTATTTCAGTGCTAAGAACAAAGTGGAAGGCGTTATTGCTATTGCTGACCAAGTCAAGGAAAGTTCCTATTCAGCCATTGAGCAGATTCACCAAATGGGTATTAAGGTTTATATGCTCACGGGTGACAATGAGCAAACTGCTTCGGCAATTGCCAGTCAGGTTGGAATTGAAAACTTTAGTGCAAATGTAATGCCTGCCGATAAAGGATATTTCGTAAAACAACTTCAAGAAGATGGAAAAACCGTAGCAATGGTGGGTGATGGTATCAATGATTCGCATGCGTTAGCACAATCAGATGTTGGGATTGCGATGGGAAGCGGAACGGATATTGCTATGGAAAGTGCAGGTATTACTTTAATACATTCTGATTTAAAGCAAATTGCAAAAGCCATAAAGCTATCCAAAGCAACAATGCGTACTATTCGTCAAAATCTGTTTTGGGCATTTATTTACAATGTAATAGCCATTCCCATTGCTGCAGGAGTACTGTACCCTTTCAATGAATTTCTTTTGAATCCAATGATAGCAGGAGCGGCCATGTCTCTAAGTTCCATATCAGTACTTTTTAATAGTTTAAGATTAAGAAAACGCTTAATTAATTAGAAAAATGACTGTAATGGATTTAGTTAATATAGCTAAAGTTCATACTGGTATTAGAATTCTATTTATCACATCAGAGGCAGAGAAATTTCTTTTAGTCAAACGAAAGCTAGTAAGAGCATCATTATTTTCACGAATGGAGGTTAAAGTAAAAATTCTGTTTCAGGCTAATTTATTACCTGTTCTAGTTGTTGTTCTAACTGTTTAAATTGGAGTTTTACTTCGCTTATACACTCTGTTGTTGTTGTTGTTGTTGTTGTTGTTGTTGTTGTTGTTGTTGTTGTTGTTGTTGTTGTTGTTGTTGTTGTTGTTGTTGTTGTTGTTGTTGTTGTTGTCGCCATAATATTTGCGAAAATAATATATTTTTCTTCGTGTTTTTAATCTATTTCGACTTTAAAATCGATCATTTGAACAATTCAAAAAACTACTTTCCTATCCATTTATTCTTCATTTGATATCAAACTTACTCTTTTGACATAGTATGAAATAAAATTATGTTTTTCATATCTCGATTATTGTTTATCATTTTTATTTTGACGGAAATAAATACTCTCTTTGTTGTGTGGCGCAACATCCTTGTAGATAGATATTAATGTTTGTGAATTCATTTTTATGTATGATTTTCATTTCATTTGTCATTCACTTGTAGCCATATTGTGATCAAGAAAAAATAATCATAAAAATTGAAAATATGGCAGGAGATCTAATAGTACTTACAAAGAATGACTGGAAAGCTTTTGAGAACCGTTTATTTAAAAAGATTGATGAAAAAATGAAAGGGAATAAGTCAACAGTTTCGGATGTGAAATTCTATTCTAGTAAAGAGTTGGAAAATGCGATCAGCGCAACAAGGAATACTCTACAGAAATTCAGGGAGAAAGGGTTACCTTTTTTCAGAGTAGATAATGGCGATTATCGTTATGAAAAGAATGATGTTCTTGAGTTTTTGAATAAATACAAGTACAAACATTTAGCAAATTTACTTGAAGATAAATAGAACTACCTAAATTGTATAGTTCGTTCAAAAAAGACAGGTCAATTAAGACCTTATTGCTGTAGTGTGAGACTCACCAAATCCGAAAAGGAATTGCAAGTTATAACTACTCCTTTGCACAGGTCTTACTATAAACAACTCGTAGGTCTTGCAAATAATGTCAATCAAATAGCAAAGAAGCTTCATCAGAATAGACAAACAGAAATTTCTGAAGAAATAATAGTGGTACGAGAACTACTTTCAAAAATCTATGCCCTATTTCAAAAGTGAATTTTATAAAAAATAAAAAAGGTGGGTTGCCCCCCACCTAGTTCTTAATATTTAATATTTTAAAATGAAAAACAAGAATCTTAATTCTTCACAATGCGAAGATAATGAAAATCTTATAGATGAAAAAGAACATCGCCAAGATAAAAGAAATATCAGTTTTTTTAAGGGTCCAATTTCAAATACGAAACCTAGCCAAACGCTTAGAATTATTGATATTTATAATTTGATTAAGGGTGATGCATACAGAGATGTAACAAATAGCCTTAGAAGTATTAATGATCCTTTAGCGGCTCGTAAATTTAAAGCTGAAAATTTCGATTATGTGTGCTTTTCTGGTGTTTTTGAAAAAAGAAAGCATGATGCATTGATTCATCATTCAGGAATGATCGTTATTGACTTTGATCATCTTGATTGTGTCCAAAGTGTAAAAGAGCTTTTGTTGGTTGATCAATATTTAGAAACAGAATTACTTTTTAAATCCCCTTCTGGAGATGGTTTAAAGTGGATTGTCAAAATTGACTTAAGCAAAGCCGATCATCATGAATATTTCATTGGAATACAGAATTACCTGAATTCTACTTATGATTTAAATACTGATGGAAGTGGAAAAGATGTGGCAAGAGCTTGCTTTTTACCGCATGATGAAGATGTATTTATTAATCCTAATGCATCTGAATCTCAGAAGGAATTTAATCCACAGATATGGCAAAATAAGCCAATAGATAAAACGACATACAGTAACTTTGATAGTTCAGAAAAGGATTTTGATAAATTGATAGGAGTAATTGAAACGACAAGATTAGATATTACTCAAGGTTATGAAAATTGGAGAAATATTGCTTTTGCTTTAATTGATTGTTTTGGAGAAAATGGAAGAGATTATTTTCATAGAATAAGTCGATTTCATAATGAGTATGCTATTGATAACTGTAATAAGTGTTTTGATCGATTTTTAAAATCGAATGGCACAGGGATTACAATAAAATCATTGTTTTGGTTGGCAAAGGATCATGGTATTGTGATTAATAGTATTGAGGATAAACAGGTTCGGCCTATGGCTAAAAAGAATGTACAACCTGAGCTTAGCTTAAAACAATTTCCTGTTGATGTTTTTCCAGATACTATTGCTGAATTTGTACGGAAATCAGCAGAATCTATTAATTGTCCGGAAGATTTCATTGCCATTCCCATGTTATCTTGTTTTGCTATGGCAATGTCTAATAAGCGGGTTGTAGAGTTGAAAAAGGGATGGCGAGAATTTGCAATTCTTTATGCAGCGATTGTAGGAAGACCAGGGACTAAAAAGTCTCCTGCTCTTAATAAAGCTATTCTTCCATTAAGAAGATTACAGGATGAATTTTCAGCGTCATATTCAATAGAAAAAGAGAAGTATGAAAAGGAATTTGAAGAGTTCGAAAGTGAATTTCAGAGATGGAAATCATTGAGTAAATCAGAGCGTTTAGATGCTGGTACACCTATAAAACCAAAAACTCCAATTGTGAAGCAACTTATTACTTCTGATGCTACAATGGAGGCCATTACAGAGTTAATGATCAAGAATAGCTCCAGCGTATTGTGTTATATGGATGAATTGGCAGGTTGGATAAAAGGAATGAACCAATACAAATCTAGTGGCGGAAATGAAATGGAAATGTGGTTGAAATTGTGGAGTGCGATATTTCAAATCATAAATAGAAAAGGTAAAGAACCTATTTTTGGCAATAACCCTTTCGTGAATGTTTTGGGTGGAATTCAGCCTGAGGTATTGGATATTTTTTCAGGAAGAGACAATGGTTTAATTGACCGAATTCTTTTTGCTTACCCTGCAGAAATTACTCCTAAGGTTACGGATATAGAAGTTCCTGAGGTTTTAGATGAGAAATTAATATCAATTTTTAACAGGTTATTTAATGCTCATTTTAAAGAAGAAACAAAATCTACTGAACCAGAAAAATCAAGGTTTTCCCCAGCAGCTTATAATAGATTTAAAGATTACGTTAACAATACCCTTTACAAAGAAATGGTATCCTATCAAATGCCCTATTATTTAAGAGGAACATGGGCTAAATTCCCTGGTTATATTGCACGATTTGCTTTAATTATTCAAGGGATGAATTATGGTGAAAATAAAAAAAACTTAGAAGAAATTGATTTAGATAGTTTAAATAAAGCTATCGAAATAACTAAGTATTTTATGTGGAATGCTAAAAAGGTTTATGCTAAACTTAATGCAAGTAAAATAGATCGTAAAGTAGAGATGGCTGAGAGATGGATTAATAAGAACGGAGGTAGAGCTAGTTTAAGAGAGATATATAATCACAAAGTTGCTGGATGCAAAAACACAAAACAGGCAAAATCTTTATTTGAAGAAATGGAAGATCGTGAACTTGGAATTATAAGTGAGTATCAACCTGCAGGGTCTAGAGCAACTTTTATTTTTGTATTAAAGGAATCAGTCAGCAACCCTAAGGAATCTAACTATAATTTCGATTGAATCAATTAGTTATAGTATTTAAAATCAGTCAGCAATCCAGTCAGCAAACAGCTTCATAAAAGAAACAGGTAAACACGTTTGCTGACTAGATTGCTGAGTATAAAAAAAGCTTGCAACAACCAACTAGTCAGGTTGTAATGTGAGTTGTTTCTTGATTGCTGACTAAAAATCTACATTAATTTAAAAAAATGACAAAAATAATATCAATCATTAACCAAAAGGGAGGTGTAGGAAAAACTACGACAGCATGTTCGTTGGCGGCAGCTTTAAGTTTGTATGACCAAAAAGTATTAGCTGTGGATCTGGATTCACAGTGTAATTTGTCACAATCTTTAGGCGTGAAAACCTATGAGAATAATGTTTACCAGTTGCTAAAAGGTAATTGTGAATTTTGTCCAGTTTCAATTAATGAAAATTTTGATTTGTTGCCTTCATCTATTGACTTGAGTGCATTCGAAGTTGAAATGTCTAATGAGCCAGGTCGCGAATACCTCCTTAGAGAACTTCTAGAACAAGTCAAAAGTGATTACGACTATATTATTATAGACTGTTCTCCATCATTAGGGTTAGTTGCTTTAAATGCCCTTACAGCTTCCAATTCATATTTAGTCCCTTTACTTCCCCATCATTTGAGTATTCAGGGCTTAAGTAAACTGCTAGAAGTAACTCAAAAGATCAAAGCTAGAATAAATCCAAAGCTAGAGTTAGAAGGTGTACTCTTAACTCAGTTTAGTCATCGAAAAGTGATGCATCAAGATATTTCAGAAGTGATAAAGGAACATTTTGATGGTAAGGTGTATAAAACTTGTATCAGAGAGAATATTTCTCTTGCAGAAGCTCCATCAGCAGGAATTGATATTTTCAGATATGCACCGAAGAGTAATGGTGCTGAAGATTATTTAAAACTGTGTGAGGAATTTCTAAGTAAACAATTTTAGATTTTTTCTGATTAATACCATATCAACCATAATCACCATTAAAACCATAAAGGATGGCAAAAAAGAATTTTAAAACAGGAATTGATGGCTTATTGCAATCGAGTATTTCTGAAGAAAAAGAAACTAGTAAAGAGAAAAAGAGATCTGATTTAGGATCTATGAAGGCGACTTATTACCTCAACATTGAATTATTAAATCAGATAAAAGCTATTGCTTTTTACGAGAGGAAATCAATTGGTAAAATTATAAATGAAGCCTTAAAAAAGTACATATCTCGATATAAGAACTTGAATGACGCCAAGGAAATTTATGGTGATATCAATGGTAAATAGAATTTTTAAAGCAGAATACGTCTCCTGTTTTGTTCTTGCTAGGAATTGTGGATTGACGGTTGGAAGCAAGGTGTGTTTTGTGTGCCTTCAAAACCTCTTTCTGATTGAGTCAGAAACTTGATTTATATCCTGAACTAGGATAGAAATGATAAAGGAGAATGTTCTCTCTGCGATCGAAACATTATTGAATAAATAAAAAAAGTTGATATGGCTAGGCCAAAGAAATCAAACGAAGAAAAAAGAATAGAGTGTATAAAAATTTATCTATCTGCGAAGGAAAAAGCTGAAATTAAAAATAATTTTTATCCGCTAAATGATGACTTATCATCAACAGTTAGAGATGTGTTGTTAAATGGGCATTACTCTATTTCTTATCGAGACAGAACTAAAGAAGAAATGATATTATCGCTCGGACGTATCGGAACAAACCTTAACCAACATGTAAAGCAAATACATCAATACCCAGACCAAAAAATGTTTATTGAGACTGCTAAAATCATTTCGAAATTGGAAAAAGAAATAGAATCAATAACCGAGACTTTAGTAAAATGATCGCAAATATTACTTCAGGAAAAGGATTTGAAGGTTTATTCGCTTATAATGAAAATAAGATCAAATTGGGAGATGCTACCCTTATCTCAAAGGTAAACTTGATTTCGTCTAAGAGTGTATCAGTTCTGAGTCAATTTAACATGTTAGACTCCAGGAATACAAAAAAACAAAATACAACATTTCATGTTTCCTTAAATCTACCTCCAGGAGAAACTGTAAGTGATGAGTTGTTTAGTGATATAGCGGATGAATACATGAAAGGAATGGGATATGGGGATCAACCTTATGTGGTGTATAAGCATAACGACAGAGAGCATTCACATATCCATATCATATCTTGCAAAATTCAGGAAAATGGCAAAAGTATTTCAGATTCATGGGAACGAACAAAATCTCAGCGAACATGTACCGAAATTGAAAAAATGTATGGTCTAAGCCAAACAAATAGGATGAAACCTAAAGATGACGAATTAAAAACAGATCTAAAATTAGAAAACATTCCAAATGAAAACGTGCATTTAGGAGATAGATTCTCAACTATCATTCATGAGATTTTGGAAGAAAAAAAACCAACAACTATAAGAGAATTTAAATCTGAATTAGAAAAATGTAATATGTCATTGGTTCAATCTAAAGGCTACTCTAAGCAAGGAAAATCCATTCGAGGATTGAAATACTTTGGTTTAAATGAAAACAATAAGCGTGACAAGTATGGTATTGCAGCTTCAAAACTTAGATTAAAACCAACCTTAAGATATTTGGATGAAAAGTTTAAAGCCAATCTCGAATTCAGAAAAGATATTGCTCGGAAATTAAGACCACAATTAAATGAAATAATTAAAAGTTTCATCAAATTAGGTTATGCTGATTTTGATAAACAGTGCCAACAAAAAGGCATTAATCTAAACTATCACAGGAACAGTTCGGGTATTTATGGTTTAAGCTTTATTGATATTGAATCTGGGCTAGAATTTAAAGCATCTGATATAAGTAAAAACCTGTCGTGGAACGTATTAAAAAGAACTTTGAATGAAGATGTAAGTTTGAAATACGAGGATGTGCACACTAAATTAAACAAAAAAGGACTTTATAAGTTTAATACATTTCAAAATCAGAGGTATATCGAGGGAAAAATATTGCTCTTCAAGAAAAAGAACTACTCTTCACATCAAATGTTGAGGGCATTAAGCTTGAGAGGAATTGAATTTGAAGTTGATAATAAGGGACAGTTGTTGGCATATTTTAATCAGCTTGAAAAGCACGAGGTAGATGGATATATAATTCCAAAAGAAATCGTAAATTCTGTAAATAAAAAAAATATTACGGATGAGATATCTTTTCAAAACTCACTTTCCAAATATGATAATGTTGATCAAAGAATAATGCTTAATGATGCCTTGGACAGAAACGATATTAAAAAAGTTAATTTCTTAATGAACAATGGAGTTCAGTATCTGTTACAAAATTTCGAATTTGATTTAATGGATAGTATTGATTTAAATCAATCTAGTAGTCAATGTCTTGAATATGAATCTGGAAATGTTTCATATGATTCTTTTGTACCTATTAAAAATGTAATATTAGGTTCAAACTTAGTAGAAGGAGTTGATGACGAAGATGATGATTTTGAAAATATTTTGAAGAAAAAGAAAAGAAAGCCGAGAATCTCTTAAAACGATAATACAATTATTAGTTTATCAATACCACTAAAAGTATTATGAAAGATAAAACATTTCAATTATTTTTAGAGATATATAAATTTTGACTATTTGCTATGAAAAGGAATCAGATTGTATTTGTAGATATGGATGATGTGCTTTGCGACTTTATGGGATCTTATAAGGCGCATATTAAGGCTTGTCCAGAGATGAAATATCCACAAGCACAGATTGATTTTTTTCGAAACCTGGAGCCCTTAAGTGGAGCCGTCGAAGCTTTTCGTAAACTAACCGAACTGAAAGATTCTGAAGTTTATATTTTGAGCGCCCCAAGTGAGCATAATCCTCTTTCGTATATGGAGAAGAGAATTTGGGTGGAGAATCACTTAGGTTTTGAAGCAGTGAAAAAACTAATTCTTTCACCTAAAGGCTTTGCTAAAGGGAGATTACTTAATTGATGATTATACAGAAGGAAAAGGTCAAGAAAACTTTGAAGGGAAACTTATAAATTTCGGATCTGATGAGTTTCCGGATTGGGATTCTGTATTAAAATACTTCTCGCTTTAATTATTTTTTATTAGTATGACTTGCTAACAACATTTGGTTAGGAGCAAGCCATGTTTTAGCTACGGAAAACCCCTTGCACAACCCTTGATATTTCCTGCACATTCGTTTAAAAATATATAACTCGGTACGCTCGTAAGGTTCAAATTCCTATAGATTATAGTAACGAATTTATATAATGGGGAAAAGGTATAATCTGTTAATTGAATTGATCTATGGAATTAATAATATTTGCAATATTTAGCCTGATTTGTATTCTGATCTGCTCAATGGTTTTTTATAAGAAAGGACTGGTTAATGGTAAGAATGAATTGATTTTCTACCAGAAGTATAATTATGAGGTGCGAGTGAAAAGTGATCGAAATAGTGCTGATAAAAAATATTGCCATTACAATTGGGATGTGAATGTTGAACAGACTATTGGAGTTGGTGATTTTATATCATTTAGCAAGGCCAATTTAGCTTCAGCTTTAAAACGAGATTATGGAACAAATTGCTTTAAAGTAATTGCTCGTAGAATTATAGATGGTGATAAGAGCAGCAGAGCGATATTATTTGTATGCCCAGCAAGTGAGATTGAATTAAATGTCATGAGCTAGATTCCGTTATAAAGTGATTTATTTATTAAGATATTTCTTTATAAAGTTATTTAGATATTGATTTCTCACTTTAGAAATAAATTGATTTAGTTATAAAGAAATAACTTTCTTTCTCACTTTAGTTATAAAGTTATAAAGTGAGAAAGATATAAAGAAATATATCTCTTTAGTGACAAGTTGAGAAAGTGATAAAGGGAGAAATCACTTTGTTGACAAGTTGAGAAAGTGACAAATCACTTAAGTGACTTAGTGAAATGCATAAAACGTTAGAAATGAAATTAAAAGATCTGATTTTAAAATATAAGTGGGATGAAATACGAACAGTATTGTACAATTTGTATTCAGATACTGATCGGAATATAGAAGGATATAAGCTTGTTTTTGAGAAGTTAAAAGTCATAGGTTTTCAGGCAAGTAAGTTCGAAATATTAGTTCAAAATATTGAGGATAATGGTGAAAAATATGTCCATGTTAATGCCTTAGATTTATCTGATAAATGTTCTGGAGACTCTCCAACGACTTATAGTTTGATGTTTACACCTTGGAATGAATGGGCAGGAATGTCAATAAATCCTGAAAACTTATTGAGTTTTTCCGAAGTTGATGTTATCGCTCACTGTCTCTGGGAAATGACTTATGGTGGCTTCGATGAAGAAGAGATAAGCAAAATGAATAAAGAATTGGACTAGTAAGAGGCAAATTATTGAATATCTAAACTGCAAAACAAATGATTGATTTATCGAATGAAATGTATATCACTAAAAGTGTTTATAGAGCTTTGGTTGATTATGGAAATATTCTTATTGTTGATTTGCTTAGAAAAGCGGTGAATCTTGAAGAAAAAGAAGATGATGATGGAGAGATATATTTCACCGTGAGAGAAGAATTCCAAAGGTTAAGCTTTCAAGATGGTCAATCTCAAAATCATTTTTTTGAAGAATTATCACAACTTACCACCAGTTATTTAAATGATTTAAACGAAATACCAGCTTTCTGGAAATAAAAAACTATATGCTATGAAAAGAAATATAATACTATTCTTATTGTTCTTACTGTTTTTATATCCTTGTGTTTATGCCCAGGACAATAAAGAGATTAATGAATTCACTACCGATTTGGCTAGTGCGAATATAAAGTTGAGGGGTAAGCTGCAATTATTTGGTGATTACAAAGGTGATCTTTCTGCTTTAAAATTTGATCAATATATCAAACGATTAAAGAATAATGAAACAGAATCGAATAAAGGCTTAAGTGAAATAGTTGCTACAGCAGACAAGCACCTTTTTAAGGCTAAAAAGAATACCTTTTTGAT
>Ga0070725_10001015_pt1 | contig 16479 bp, 16 predicted proteins | sample tdDd002_FD_69781 | JGI IMG/M metagenome (GOLD analysis project Ga0070725, IMG submission 69781) | Marine sediment microbial communities from the Atlantic coast under amendment with organic carbon and nitrate - tdDd00.2 | ecosystem: Environmental > Aquatic > Marine > Coastal > Sediment | place... | reverse complement strand
AAATTTTCTTGATCTAATTTTAATTGAGCATCCATCGAACTATAAATAACATTTAATTCTTGAGTCATTAATGAACCTGTTTTTTTGCTTTCGGTAATAAATAGGTTTGTTAACGCTTCTGGCTTTTTATCTTTTAGGCTTGTTTCAATATCTACTAAAATTGAATCGATTAAATCTACATTAATTTGTTTTCTTAATAAAATCGTATCTGATAAATTAACATCGATTTTATTTTGTAGTTCTAGTAGTGTTTCTTCTGGATTTTCTTGCATGAAAATTAGGCTATCAGCAATAATTGAGTCTAAAAAGTCTTTAGAATTATCAAAACAGTTAGTTTTTTGCTCTTTAAATACTCCAAATGATTCTTTTACAATTGCGATATCTTTTTGAATTTTATCTAATGATTTTGTGCCTAAGTTAAATAGCTCTTGGCTACCAATGTTTGAACAATAGTCTAAACTAGCAAATAGCTGCTGTTGCTTTTGCGTATGAGATTTATTAAATTGCTGTAGTGTTTCTGCATTAGCATTTGTAATATTTAACAATGCTAATGTTAATATTGTCTTCTTCATTTTTCTTTATTTTGTTTCTTGATTAAAAAGTAGGCAAAAAATACTTGATTTTCTTATTCTAATATATTATCTTAATCAAATCAATCATTAATTTAGCAAAATTACAATAAATTCTTGTACTTAGACACAAGAGAAGGAGAACTATGCACTTACAACCAATTAAAATCGGCAAACATGAACTAGAAAATAACGTGGTATTAGCACCGCTTTCTGGTATATCAGACCTACCTTTTAGGCTGATTTGTAAAAAAATGGGCGCAGGCCTTGTTGTTTCAGAGATGGTTGCATGCGAAGCATTAGTTAGAGATAATGTAATTGCTAAGCAAAAAGCAGACTTTCACCCAGATCAAGGTATTGTTTCAGTACAAATCGTTGGTGCTAGTCCAGAAAATATGGCAATTGCTGCAAAAATGAACCAAGATGCCGGCGCTGATATTATTGATATTAATATGGGTTGCCCAGTTAGAAAAGTTGTTAATACTTATTCTGGTTCAGCATTAATGAAAGATGAAAAGCTAGTTGCTGAAATTTTAGAGTCAGTAGTTAAAGCAGTAGATATTCCTGTTACATTAAAATTTAGAACTGGTTGGTCAGAAGAAATTAAAAACGGTGAAAACATCGCAAAAATAGCAGAAGACAAAGGTATTCAAATGCTTGCAGTACACGGTAGAACACGTACACAAATGTACACAGGTTCTGCTGACTGGAACTTTGTTGGTAAAATTAAACAAGCAACTAACTTGCCTATGCTTGTAAATGGTGATATCATAACTGTTCAAGATGCTGTTAAAGCACTTGAACAATCAAACTGTCAAGGGGTTATGATCGGTAGAGCATGTGAAGGTAGACCATGGTTCTTTGGTCAGGTGGCAGCATATCTAGAATCAGGCAAGATTATTGCGGACCCAACTATTGCAGAACAAAAAGAAATTCTTTTAGAGCATTATAACTTAGCACTAGAGCATTATGGCGACAAAAAAGCACCTAAAATGATGCGTAAACACCTAGGCTGGTATACAAAAGGCTTTAAAGGCGGTAACGAATTTAGAAAAACTATTAATACAATGAACAATGCTAATGAAGTATTAGACATGGTAAATAATTACTATGACTCACTAATTATAGCTAAATAAATAAAATAGAGAATAAGGGACTATAAAAATGACTGACCAACAAATGGAAACTGGCGCTTCTTGCAGAGTAGTATGTGATGAAAGAGACATTGGTAATCTACCGATTATGCCTCGTCAAAAAAGAACACCTACTTACTGTCTATCTGAAGCTGTTGATTCTTGCTTTAAACACTATTATGACAGTTTAAAAGGTATGTCTCCGGCTCCTAATCTTTATTCTTTAGTTTTAGAAGAATTTGAAAGACCTCTTTTAGAAAGAACTCTTAAGTTTGTTGGTGGTAACCAATTAAGAGCTGCTGAAATTTTAGGTCTAAACCGTAATACTTTACGTAAAAAAATTAAACAGCTTGAAATTGACGTGTCTTTATTTGCAAAAAAAGACTAATTTCTTAAAACTTATCAATTTATAAAAATAAAAAGTTTAAACATGATTAAATTTAATTTAAAATCGCTAACAAGAGCATTTGTAAAAATGGATGTAGCGATTTTTATTTTTATCTTCTTAACTTATGGTTCTATTATTGGAACTATTATTCAACAAAATCAAGAACTTGAGACCTATCAAGCACAGTATGGCCTATTTTTAGCTGACATTGTTAAAATTTTAAATTTTGACGGTGCCTATTTTAGCGCTTGGTATTTATTTTTCTTAGCGTTATTAATGATTTCTCTATTTTTCTGTTTAATTATTAATGGGAAAACTATTTATAAACAAATTTTTAAGCCAGTTTCTATTAATAAACTATCAGAACTGCAAGAAAAAAGTGAAAAACATGAATTTAAGTCTCAAGAATTAGCCTTAAATGAACTAAAAACTCAAGGTTTTAAACTTGAAGATTTAAACTCTTATAAACAAGTAGCTCTACAAAAGAATAAGATTCTGCAGATTGCTTATAAAAACAAAGCACTATCAAAAATCGGTTATTTTGCGACACATATTGGTGTTTTAGGTTTATGTATTGCAGGAATTGTTAATGGCTTTTTTGGTTTCAGAGCAGATATTGATTTAGCTGAAGGCAAACAAACATCAAAAGCCATCATTTTTAAATCTGAAGATGAGCGTTATCTTGTAAAATTACCATTTATTATTAAAAGCAATAATTTTGAAGTTTCAAGATATTCATCAAATGTAGTTAGTGAATATACAACATCTATTGAAATTTTAGATAAACAAACGAAAAAAAGCATAACTAAGCACGAGCTAAAAGTTAATAGCCCTCTATTTATCAACAGCTTTGGGCTTTATCAAAGTAGTTTTTATGAAAATGTAAAAGCTGTAAACTTTAATATTTTTGATTTAAATTCAAAAAAAGAATCTAAATACAGTATTAAACTTAGCGAAAAAACTCAAATTAAAGATACTGATTTTTACATTGATATTTTATCATTTAATAAGCATACTATGCTACCAATTAACAATTCAGATATTCGCTATACAGAGCAAGACTTTGGCCCTTCTATTGAATATCGCATTTCTAGTGAAAGCAGCATGAATGCCGTATTTAGAACATATCAAAGCCACTCTGATTTATTAGGTATTGGCTTTTTTGATGAAACTGGTAATTTAGCCTTTCAAACTATTCCGGTAGCTTTAGTAAATAACGATCTGAGTATGATGGAACTCTTCTCAGACATGCTAAATCCAAAAAAGCATGATCAATTTAAAACCAATATTGCAAAGCATGTTGCCAAATTAAGCAAAGAGGAAAAAATCGAGTATATTTCAAAGCTAATTCATGCTGAAAAGGTTTATTCAAATATAGACTCTCGTTTTATTATTTCTTTAAATAATGTTGAATATGATGAAGTTTCTGGCATTCAAGTAAACTATGATCCAAGCGCTAGAATCTTCTTTATTGCGTCATTACTGCTATGCCTTGGTGTGATATTTATGCTGTACTTCAGATTAAAAAAAGCGTTTATAATCCAAGTAAATAACAAAGTATTTGTCTACATTATATAATTTGCTATACTATAGCTAATACCCATAACGGTAAAATATATTTTAAGAGGTAAATAAATGTTAAACTTTAATATGAATAAAGGTGTTATGTTTGGGATCTTCAGAGCGTTAAAAAAACAATCTGGGGGATTGTTTTTAGCGAAAAGGCATAGCGTGGATTCACAAGAAACACGCGGTAGCTTCAAGACAAACCGCGGAGCGATGTTTGGGCTTGATGCCAGAATAGCACTAGCAATCTTTGGTGCGTTATCAGTTATTTCAGGAGCTGCCTTACATTCTACTATTCAAGATGCTAAAGTTACACAAGTTCTTGCTCAAATAGGTGAAATAGATAAAGCATTAAGCGCGTATCATAATGATACAGGACACCCTGTTCCTGAAATTAGCACAACACCCGACAGGTTAGATCTAAGAGAACTAGTAACTAGTACAGAGCCAGGCTGGAAAGGGCCATACCTACCATTTGATATAAACGGCTATAATTTAAATGCCAACCATAAAGGGCCAATATCTGTTTCATATGGCACAAAAGATTCCACAAATGTCACTCGAGCATCATGCACAAATATTGAAAGCGATACATGTGGCTACTGGTTTGAATGGTATGCTTTAGAAGATAATGTTGAAGAACAAATAGATATCTTAATTGATGGATCAGCAGATCAATTAAACGGTAATGTACGAATCTGTGATGCCTGCGGAGGCAAAGGCGTTATTTTGGTTCTTTTAGGAAATTAAAAAAGGAATTAAGCAATCATGAAGGTTATAAATAAAAGAGCGATGTTTGTACTCTTCCAAGCGTTAAAACAACAATTTGGGGGATTATTTTTAGCGCAAAGGCAAAGCGCGGATTCACAAGAAACGCGCGGTAACTTCAAGACAAACAGCGGAGCTATGTTTGGGCTTGATGCTCGAATTGCTCTAGCTATTTTTGGTGCATTATCTGTTATTTCTGGTGCTGCTTTATATTCTGCTATTCAAGACGCAAAAACAGAACAATACAAGCAAGTGTTTGACTCAATGATAAAAGCGCATGAGGCATATTATCTAGATACTGGCAAGCCTTTACCTCTATTTGATGCAAGAGTTGCATACACTCCTGATTTAATAGAAAACAGAGAAAGCTTAGCGACATGGAAAGGACCTTATCTTTCAGACTTTACCAAAACAGCTGTTTATGCAATTAACAACCAATTGCTAGGAGCCACTGAAACATTTTTACTTTTACAAAAAAAATCTAACTGGCCTGCAACAAACGCATGGCAAGACTGTACTGTAAATGATGCAGATTGTATAGAATGGGCTGTAGTCTTTTGTTCAGATGCTACAACAATTGCAAATATAAATAAAATGTTTGATTATTTAGATAAAGACATTGATAATTCAGATGGTGCTGATACTGGTAAGGTTAGATATATTAAAATCAATGCTACTGCTGAGTACCTTTTATATCAAGGCATGATAAATAAAAGGAGATAGTGAACTATGAATATGAACTTTAAACAAGGTGCCATGTTTGGGCTTGATGCTCGAATTGCTCTAGCTATTTTTGGTGCATTATCTGTTATTTCTGGAGCAGCGCTATATTCAGCAATCCAAAATGCAAAAGTAACTGCAATATATACTTCATCACAAGAAGTCATTAAGGCTTTTGAACAGCTTTATTTAGACACATCTAGATTAAGACTATATAAAGGTGACGCTAATGCCTGTTTTAATGCTGAAGACTTAATTACTAACAATTCTATGGCTGGCTGGAAAGGTCCTTATCTTTCTATGGCGGGCACCTCTTCAGATGGTAATATTGATGACTGTCTTGTTTTAAATGATCTATCAGGTTTTAATGACTTTTCATCTATTAGAATAAGACATCTAAAAAATACAACCTGGGACTTATCTCCTGTAGCTTGGTGGAATAATCTTCCTTGTAATTCTAGTGGTGACTGCTCATTATTTATGAATTTAACGGCAAGTCTTTCAAAAAAATCCTTAATTACTCAACTTGATAGCCAGTTGGACGATTCAAATGCAGAAACTGGTAATATTAGATACAAGGAGTCTACAAATATTTATTTATACATTAAAGGCTTTAATTATAATTAACAAAATAATCGGCCAAGTTTAAATCTTCTGTACTGATATCAAATCCTTCATTAAGCTGGAGGATTTTTTTATTATCAAATTGATAAAGACAGCCTGTTATATCACATATTTTTGGTAAATTATTATCAGCCAAATCCAATTTATAGTAAGTACTTACTTTTTTAGTTGATCTTTTATCTAACTGACCTAATAAAACTAAGTTATTTTCATTTCTTAGCCCTACTGAACCATTTGAAAATTCAATAATTTTTGGTCTTAAATCGAAATTAACCGGAATGATAAAAGCTAAAGAAAAAACAGCCAAACTAATTAAATATTTTCTCGAAACATCAAAAATAATTAAAAATAAAATCACTAAAGCAACTGCTAAAAGAACATATGAATAACTTGGAGAAATATAAACACTGCTATTTTCAAATTCAGCGAAATATTGAGCGATATTAACCAGTATATTTAATGAAAATTCATTTAACTTTGCAAATAATTCTATATCGAAAACAATATAGCCTATAAAATATAAAAACAGACTTGGCATTATTAATAAACCCATTAATAAACTTGCCGTTATATTTGCTAAAATTGAATAAATAGATAAATAACCAAAATGAGCAGAAACAAAAAACATAGTTGCTGTAAAAGCTAAAATTGAAATATTGGCAGTATTAGCAAAATTTCTAAATACTTTGGCAAATTTGGAATAATTAACTATTAATTCCTGCTCTTTAGCCTGATTATAAACCAACATAGCAAAAACAGCAGAAAAAGAAAGCTGAAAACTTGCTGAAAATATAGCCATTGGATCAATTAGCAAAATCAACATTGCAACAACACATAAAGTATGTAAGGCAACTTTACTTCTATTTAAAACCATAGTTACTACAAACATAAAGACCATTAAAAATGCTCGTAAAGTTGGTAAAGAGCCACCTGCTAAAAGAAGATAAAACAGAGCAAATAAAATAGTAATTGCCCCCGCTATTTTCTTAGAGTCATAGTTTAAAGCAACTACTGGAACTAAACATAGCAAATATCTTACAAGCACAAAGATAATCCCTGCTAGAAATGCCATATGCATACCACTAATTGCCATTAAGTGAGCTAAGCCAGAGTTTTTAAAAATTTCTTTGGTTTCATAATCGACAGAACCTCGATAACCGGTAATTAAAGCAGCAGTAAGCCCGGCAACTTCATTATTTTGATAATATTGCTTAATTTTATTAAAGACATCTTTACGATAATTTTGAATTTTTTGTAAAAGAGTATAATCATGCTCTAGAGCCGTAACATATAATGCTCCTCTTACTTGCCCTGTTAAGTTAATTCTATTTTGTAATAAATAATTTTGATAATTAAAATCATCAGCAAAAAGTTTTCCGGATGGTTTTTGCAAAAATACTTTTGCTACTAATTCATCACCTATTTTTGCATCTGTTAGGCGTGAGGCAAAAGTCGAAATAATCATATTTGGAATATAGCTATATTCTAATGACTCTACTAAGTCTGAATATATCTCAGGCTCTTTTATATAAATTTGAGCATACTTACCTCTCACCTTAATTTCAGTAATTTGACCCTTTACCCAAGCCTTTTCTTCATGAATTGCATCAGATAACTGGTAGACTCTAAAATTAGCATTATAAATACCCGAACTTACTAAACCTAAGATAAAAAAGACACAGATAACTAAACTAAGTTTAATATTTTCGGTAAATCTACTAGAAACCAGTAGAAAAACTATACAAAGTATTGACATTAGTGCTATAATTGATACATTAAGAACAGACAATAAATTCAATATTATTGCTCCTGATAATGCAAACAGGGCAATAAAACTATATTTAAACTTTTTAATTGAATTTATTTTTTCTAACATGCAATTTATTTTAGACTAAAAAAGTAGAAAGAACAATCTAAAAGATGAAAAAAATAGTTACAAGATTCGCACCGTCTCCAACAGGAAGCTTACACATCGGTGGTGCTAGAACAGCTTTATTTAACTACCTATATGCAAGAGCAAACCAAGGACAATTCTTAATTAGAATTGAAGATACTGATAAACAACGCTCTACTCAAGAAGCTGTAGACATTATCCAACAAGACCTTTCATGGTTAGGCTTAGCACCTGATACTGACTGGGTATTCCAATCTAAAAACGAAGCTCGCCACTTAGAGCTAGCTCATAAACTACTTGCTGAAGGTAAAGCTTATAAATGTTTCTGCTCTACAGAAGAACTAACTCAAATGAGAGAAACATACCAAGCAGAAGGCAGAAAAACTCCATATGATAGACGTTGGAGAGAAGTATCTGAAGAAAACCACCCGACTGACCTACCATTTGTAATTAGACTAAAAATGCCTCTTGAAGGTAAAACTACATGGGTTGATGATGTTCAAGGTGAAATTAGCTTTGATAATGCAGAGCTTGAAGATTTAATTATCGTACGTTCAGATAATACTCCAACTTATAACTTAGCTGTTGTAGTTGATGATAATGATATGGGCGTTACAAATATTATCCGCGGTGATGATCACATTAATAACACTCCTAAGCAAATCAACATTTTTAAAGCTTTAAGTTTTGAATTACCAACTTTTGCGCACATTCCATTAATTCATGGTGAAGACGGTAAGAAAATGTCAAAACGTCATGGTGCAACAACTACCGGCGAATATAAAGAAAATGGCTTTATGAAAGAAGCGATCTTAAACTTCTTAGCTCGTTTAAGCTGGAGCTTAGGCGATAAAGAAGTATTTACAATGGATGAAGCTATTGCAAACTTTGATATTAAAAATGTAAGTAAAGGTTCAGCTGTATTTGATAATACAAAGCTAGAATGGTTAAACTCACAATACATTCAAAGCTCGGATGAAAATAAACTTGTTGAGTTAATTAAAGACTTTTCAGATAAAATTAATGCAGAAATGGCTACAAAATGTATGCCTGAGATTAAATCAAGAGCAAAAACTTTACAAGAATTAGCTATTCAAGCAGAAATTTTCTGTCAAGAATTTCCATTTGCAACAATTACAGAAAAAGCTACAGACTTAATTGAAGCAAGACCAACTGAAGCATTTGCAGCTATGATTAACTTACTAGAGCAAACAGAATGGGATAATGATTCTATTAAAGCTGTAATTAAACAAACTTGTAAAGACTTTGACTTAAAAATGGGTAAAGTTATGATGCCAATGCGTGCTATGTTACTAGGTACAACAGATGCACCAGGTGTTGTTGAAATTATGTTAATTTTAGGAAAAGAAGAATCAGTTAAAAGATTAAGTATTTAAAAAACACAAGCGTTAAGTTATGCAAATAGCTTAGCGCTTTTTAATAATAAAAAGTATAAAAACGGGGCCTGTTTATATGAATGAGAGAAGACAAAGTATATCAAAACCACAGATGTTTAATGAAAAACGATCATCTATGTTTTTAATTGAATCAGCATCACCTGCTGATATTTACCTATGGTGCTTTTGCATTGTAGCAATGTTCATTATTTTAATTGCTAGCTTAATTTTAGCAATTGCATACTAATAAAAGAAGGGTAGATTTATTATGTATTTCATTGGTATTTTACAAGCATTTGGTATTGTATTAGGCGATACTTTATATAACTTGTATATTAAATTTGTTGGGATTAATTTTGATATTCGTCCTTTTACATTCCCATTTTATTACCTTGTTGGTAATGCCTTAACTATGATGATTTTAGCAGGACCCGGACGTTTTGCTTTAGATACTGTAAAAAACATAGGTACTTGGATCTATGGCGTATCTTACTTATTAAGTTTTGTTGTTGATATTTATCTTATTAGATATGTATCAAGTACTGAGCTATCAATTCTATTAAGACTTACGGTTCCTATTTGTATTGCTTTATCTTTTGTATTTAACAAAAGAGTTCCTAATAAATACGATCTAATTTCAACTATAACTATTTTAATAGCGATGTCTGTTATTTTTGCAATGCAAGATCCTGCATACTTATGGAATATTTTCTTCTTATGCGTAGCTTTAGCTGCCTTAGAAGCAATGGGTTATTTTATCCCAGAGAACCACTCTACAAACGAAAAAGCAATTAAAGAAAGTGGAATTAGGGGACAAATGAGAGTTATTTCATTTGCTACTTTTATTACTAGTTCATTAATGTTTTTTGTATTAATTGCAATTTGCTTTATTGATTCATACTTTGATATCTTTACAAAACTAGGCTTTAGTGAAAAACTAGTTCAATTTTCAGACTTTTTCCATGGACCTACTGTACTTACAGGTATTGTATTTGGTTGCATTTTTGCGCCATTTATCAGGTTCTTCCAATGGTCTGCAAGTTATAAAATAACAAGTGAAGGTGTTTTAACTATTTTAGCTATTATCCCGTTAGTAACTTTCCTTCTTGAGTGGGCTTTAGTTTCAACAGGTATTGCTCCTAGCTCATATTTATTTGAATCTGATAAGGCCTATATCTTATTAGCTTTATCTATATTTATGGCAGTTGGATCTTGGGCATCAGCATATTTAAAGGCTAAAAAGCACTTAGATGATATTACAGGTAGCAATATTATTGAAAAAATTAAAAATGCTGTAAAGATTAAAGGTAAAATTTTAGATATCGGTCATAGTGTTAATTCTATGCAAGATTATGAAGTTGTTAAAATTACTGTTGATTTTTATGAAAAAGATTTTAATAAAGCAAGCGAAACCTTAGGTATTCCAGCTGATACATTAAAAACTTTATACTATGCTAGAGATAGCTTTTCACTAAAACCAAAGTTCAGCAAACACTTGCATGATGTATTTATTAATAAAATTTTCTATCTTGATCAGCTAACTAAGCTTGAAAATAGAAAAGGCTTTGAGTCTTATTTTGAAAAACTAAGAGAAGACCATATTGATTTTAGCCTTTACTACATGGATTTAAACGGCTTTAAGCAAATTAATGATACATACGGTCATAATGTTGGTGATGAAATACTAATTGGCGTTGCAAATAGGCTTATGCAGTATACTTTAGATAAAGAAGCTAAGGCTTATCGATTTGGCGGTGATGAATTTGCCATTATTATTGCTCAAAACACTGATGAAGATATTGTTAAAGGTGAAATTAAAGAGATTATCGAACAACCATTAACAGTCGAAGAAACTGAGTTAGTTGATACTATTACTCCTAAAATGAGTATAGGTCGTTCAACCATCTTAAAAGGTGAAGATGTTAAAATCAAAGATATCTTACAACAAGCTGATGATAAAATGTATGCCGAAAAGCAACTTTCTAAAGCATAGGTATAACTCTTAAAAATAAAAGGTAGCTTTTTAGCTACCTTTTTATCTATTTAATATTATAGCAATATTACTATTAATTAATATTCATTGCAAACACTAAGCATGCTATTAAAATAACTGCTGTTACTAATCCCATTTTTAAGAATAGTGAAAATTCAAGATCTTCAATTCTTCTACCAATGCGAATACCAGATTTTAAAAACCTAGTAGGCTGCCTTCTTTGTGTTCCTGATCTTCTTTCCATAACTAACACACTTTCTTAATTTTTAATTATTTAACACAAGCAATTAACGCACTATTACTATGTGTTAAAACAGAGAATTTCATGTACGGATTACCACTGTTTGGTATAATTTCTAAAACAGGGGCATTTAAAAATGTTTCTCTCCAACCTTGTCCAGAATAAGTATTAGATGCAATATGATATTTAGGAGTTGCATGGGGTCCTTGCTCATTAATAGATTCTATATTATCAAAAACCCAAATATATTTTGAGCTTGGTGATGAGTTAAAATCAAATGCTGTTCCTACTCCGTTAATTTTACCAATCAAATCATCATAAACATATTTCAAATCATCTACTGTTAAAGCTCTAGTTCCTGGCTCTACACTATCACATAACCAGTCTGCTCTATGGCGCCCCCAAGGCTCAGATGGGCGACCTGCAGGATCGTATGATTCGGGGCCTACAAGCTGTCCTGTTTTTAAAGTAGATACTGCCTTATCAAATAACTTTGGCTTTTTTGACTTAAATGGATCTGGAGTTATTGTTACATCTACACAGCCATCTGAATCAGCCTGGTCAACCCCAGAACCTAAATAAAGCTTATTTCTAGATTCACAAGTTTGAAATGCTGCAAGACTGACATCAGAAACCAACGAATCAACATCTTTTTTTAAATTATTAATATCTTTAAAATTATTTTGTAACAAATAATCTTTCGATAATGACTCTGTTGTTAAAGTTTGACTATTTGTTTGAGCAGCAAAAGCACTAAAAGGAGCAAATAATAAACTTAATAAAATATATTTTTTCATTTTTTTACCCTTTTAATTATAAACACAAGCAATTCGAGCACCGGTATCACAAGCGCTGTTAATAACTTTTAGATAATTAGGCGTTACGCCTGTTTCTTTCATTAAAACAATTCCGCTATAAAATTCTTCAGATGTATTCCACCCTTCACAATCATACATTTTACCAGCAATAGAGCCGTTTTTAGTAATTACCATATCAGTACTACTAGATGACATAGCTCTAATACCATCCATAACCCAAATAGGACTATGATCAATATTTAGTGGTAAATTTAAAGTTGGTAAAACATATTTTAAATCTTCAAACGTTAAGGCTCTTGAACTAGGATATTCATTATGACAAGCCTTATCTATATTAAACCTACCTGCTAAAGATGCTTCATATGCAGGATCTAAAGTTTTAAATGAAACTACTTTTGGTGACGCGTTCCCATCTTTATAAAACCCTGCGAAATATGGACGCATGGTAGTTTCTGTATTTATAGTACTATTTAAGTCATAACAACCATCTGTATCAGCACCTGTCGCGCCAGCACCTACGTATATAAGACCTTGTTCTATACATTTTTTATGCCCGCCAATAGAGCTATTTAACGTTTTATTTTGATCTTTTATAACTTCAATTGCTGCATTATTTGTTTGATGCAACGATAAATCATCATTTGTTTTTATAGGCAGTCTCGGATTATCAACAGCATAAGCATTTGATGTTAATGCTAATAGCAAAATAATAAATCTCATATTTTTAGCTTCTTTATCTATTATTATTAAAATATTTACACCTATATTTTAACCATTTTATAGTAAGTTTAGCAACTGTTCTATTAATTTTTTATCAATATTATACATATTTTTTAGTATTTTGCCTAAAACTGCTGATGTCGCACCTTCAAAATCAGTATTCTCACCTGCTGATTGCTCAAAAGCAGAGCCAAAACAAATATTTTTATAATTTTCAATAATTGACGCATAATAAGCAAAATCAATATCTGGTCTAATTAAAATTTTGATATTATTTTCTTTAATAAAATCAATCTCTTCTTGAGTTTTTATTACCTCTGTATAGACAAAATCTATTTCAGATAAGTCATATTCATCAAAAATTTCTTTCCATAAACTAATTGAACAGTTATTACCTAAACCTAAATAAATAACCTTTTCAGCCTCCTGGCCCATATCTAATAATTTAAGGTTCATTTCTTTCTGCTCTTCAAATGTATAGCTATCATTTTCAGCAAATGATGAGTAAATACCTCTAATATAATTTTTTTGAGGTAAGATTAAAGCAAACTGATCTAAATAAGAAACTGTATCATAGTTAATATTTTGTGCTAAAATACCGGTTATAATACTAATATTCTCTTTTTCCAATTCTTTTGGCTGTAAATTAAGCAAGTGATCAATATTATCTAAAGGAATGAAGTTATTTACTTTTAAAGTTAAATCAATTCGCTCTATTTCAATATCAAATTCTTTAGATACAAATTCTTTAATATATTTTTCAGCATCATTTTTAATATTCACTACATCTTCAACATGCACTCTATGATTTGATTTCACAGAAAAGCTATCTAAAACTTTAATATGATACATACTATTTAAAGACTTTTTAGTTCCTAAAGAACCTTTTTCAACATCTTCTTGCTGTTTCTTTTCATCGTCTTTCTTTTTATCATCATCAATTTTTTCAACCGCTACTGCATTTTGACGGTTAACATTGGCAACCTTCGAGTTTTCATCAAATTCTGAGCCTTCAGCTCCATCATTAAATGCATCGCTACTCATTAGTTTTTGCATTTGTTCAGCAATATCTTCATCTGCAAGAGCCTCAGCAAGCATTGCTTTTGCTTCATCTAAAGTAGATTTCTTTTTACCTTTTTTATCATTAGCAGCTTCAGCTACACCAATAATATTTATGGCACCTGATTCATCAGGATTTTCTTCACCTTTAATTGTTTTTTGAAGATCTGATAAACTAACGCCACCTGGAAGCTTACTATTAATATTTGCAACTAAATCTTCAGCAGCGCCTTGCATTACTAAGTTTTTAGAACCTAACAGGTCTTGTACTGCTTTTTCTGCTTTTTCTGCTTTTTCTTTTTCTTCTGCAGACATTTCAGCTACACGCGCTTGTGTAGCTGCAAATGCAGCACGCTCTTGAATAGCTCTTTCTGCATCTTGACGTTGTTTTTGCATCCCTTTTAACTGACTTGATGCAATAGCTACTGAATCAGCATTTACAGCTGGTGCAGCTGCCGATCCTCCGCCACCACTAGCGCCACCTGCTGCAACGCCTTCATCCTTACCACCTTTTTTAGCAGATGATTTATAAGCAATAACAGAGCTTCTTGATGAACCACACTTTGAGCACTGACCACCAACGATACCATCACGGTGTTTAATACAGGCAACAGTTCCACAGTCATTACATTGTAATAATTTTAAAACATCTAATGTTGGGTTTGGATGGTTTGGAAATGCTCCACATCTATAACAAGCCGCTGTCATTTTTTATACTCCTATTTAATACAGTTTTTAAATAATCTTCTAAAGTTTTCTGTTGTAATTCTAGCCATATCTTCTACTGGTGTATGATGAATATCTGCTAAAGTTTGTAATGTATTATTTGTCATTACTGGCTCACATTCTTTACCTCTAAATGGAACTGGCGCTAAAAATGGTGCATCAGTTTCAACTAAAAGAAGGTTTTTAGGAACAAGTCTAAAGCTATCTCTTACATTTTCTGACTTTTTGAATGTTAAAATCCCAGATGCAGATAAATAAATATCGTTTTTTACAGCATATTCCGCTAAGCGAATATCTGATGAGAAACAATGGAAAATTGTTTTAAAGTCATACTGTTTTCTCATTTCATCTAAAATAGCTATTGTATCATCTTCAGCATCACGAGTGTGAACTACTAAAGGTAAGCCTAACTTTGAAGCTGCTATAATATGATTTTTAAAACTTTGCTTTTGCTGTTTACGATCTGAATGGTCATAAAAATAATCTAACCCTGTTTCACCAATAGCCACTGCGCTCATTGATTTTGCGAATTGCATAATTTGCTCAACTGAAAGAAGTTCGTTTTCAGCCTCATGCGGGTGAATACCAAAGGTACATAGAACATTATTATATTTTTTTGTAATTGCTTTAATTTCATCAACATCTGCAAGCTCTGTGCAGATAGTAAGCATATACTTAACACCGTTATCTTTAGCGTTTTTTAATACTGTATCTAAGTCTTGTTTTATCTTGTTTAAGTGGCAATGAGAATCAATTACCATATTTTCAGTTTTTAAAAAGCTTTTCATAATATTCCTTATTTTCTATTTGATACTAGTTATAATATACGCTTCTAGCTATTTTTGTCAAATACTTCTAAGTAAATTTACCTAAAAACAACATCTTAGAAAAAACCTATATTTCACTAGGTTATTATATTTAGTAATAGCACTTGAAATCACTAACATTTTGTATCATATTATTAGGTATAAGAAAATTTTATACACATCTCCCGTTTTGGAGGCTACAATGATAAGTCAAGAAGCCCTTAATCTCCAAGCTGACCCTGCTGTGGTTCAATTTTTAGAAAAAATATTAGCTAATGAAAAAGAATTACAAGATTTATCTTCTAATTCTGAACCTGATACTGAAGAGGTTATTGAAAATACTCTCGCTATAGAACTAGCAACATTAGCATTAAAGTATTTTAATGCTATAGGCCTGCAATATACTCATAAATACGAATACGATTTAATATATCTTATTACAAGAAATAACACATATATCAGAAACTCGAAACTTAAAAAAGAAATTTTACGCATAAAAAAACTTCGATATCAAAGCCATTTTAAAAAAGGCCATAAATATCATTTTGATTATGCGGTTGGCTGTATGCTACGCTGTGTTTTTGATGTATTCTTATATGAAAAACCTGAAGACTTCAAATTTTATAAATCTGGTGACTTAGGTGAATATCTAACATACCCTATTGATGAGAAAACAATACCTGAAATTTGTAAAAAATATAATAGCGAAAAAAACGGTAAAGATGTTGGTGAAAAAATTTCCTCAGGAACAATTTTTAAACGATCTGACACTGGCCTATAACCTAACAAAAGAAAAAAAAGAGACCTTCGAGTCTCTTTTTTCTTGAAATATATTAAAAATTGACTATATTAGTGTCTTGCAACACTTTTTTACTGTTTTTTTGAAACTGAAGGATCATAAATATAATGACAACTCTAATGAATGCAAATCATAACACTTTATCACTCTCTTCTGATTTAAACTTAGATAACATTTGGTTTAAAGATGCCATAGTCCATCTTAAACAAAAATGTGACATTCTTAAACTGCTTGACCTATTTAGTTCATCTGAACCAG
>Ga0070725_10001001_pt1 | contig 16629 bp, 9 predicted proteins | sample tdDd002_FD_69781 | JGI IMG/M metagenome (GOLD analysis project Ga0070725, IMG submission 69781) | Marine sediment microbial communities from the Atlantic coast under amendment with organic carbon and nitrate - tdDd00.2 | ecosystem: Environmental > Aquatic > Marine > Coastal > Sediment | place... | reverse complement strand
CTGACCGAGGAGAACATAAACTAGTTATCCCGAGTGGTAAGTATTTAAAGTTTGATACACCTAAAGCAGATGCATATACATTTGTTGAATCCATTCATAAGACTTGGACGTACATATATGAGTATTTACAACAATCAAAGTACAGACAAAGTGGTCCTTTTGCCTTTGAAAGATACATAGAATCATCTAGAATATTTTCTGAAGAAATATACATACCTATAGAGGAGGATAAAAATGATTAAAGATACAATGAAAGCGTATGGCTATACCCATTCGTTTGTTAAAGCTTTAAAAGCTGCTAGTCATGATATAAAAGATTTGCCTATAGAAACAATTGCGACAGGTTGTGGTATGGCCCTAAGAACCATTGTACATAAAGACCTATGTCCTAGTGCTATGAGTGTATTCGATTGGAACTTACTAAAAGTAGGAACGAACAATCTAGGATTCGAAAGTCAAGTGATTACAAGAATGTGGGAGGAAGACCACTTAGAAGTAGAAAGAAGACAAGCTGCTCATCAAATGATAGTAGACAGTAAATATCCTATTATAGCTTGGGACTTATCAGTGCCTGAATGGGAAGTTATAAAAGAGGTAGATGAAGAACATTCTACTTATAAAGGTGTCTCAGTGACAGGAGCTAACCTAGAACTAGATTTTGACAAGTTGGGAAGAAGAGAAATACCAGTATTGTTTGTCATGACAATTACTGGTTGGAATGAACCCCAAAAGCTTATTGATAAATTGCTAAATATTATTGTAGACCATAATGAAGGGAAAGAGGCTATTGCCCTCCCTGATTACAAAGAAGGTTATGAAGCTTATGATCATTGGATAAATAAGATGACTACTCTTGAGAGTGATGATTTTGATTCTAGATATTATTTTGAAACTTATAAAGAGATGAAAGAACATGCAGCAAAATACTTCCAAGAGTTTGCAAAGAAAGATGAGACATATACTAATCTTTCTAATGCCTTTAATGAGTTGGCAAAGGTTTATGAGAATCTACTGTCATATAGAAATATGCCTGATTATCCAGACAATAGAGATACTATAATCAGTGAACTTAAGTCAGCAAAGGCTATAGAAAAAAGAATATACAAAGAAGCCAAGACTTTATTATAAACATGAAAGACAATCTGTGAAGATTGTCTTTTTGTCCTCAGATTTGGTATGATGTAATTAGATACATAACATTTGGAGGTAGAGTTGAAAAAGACATTTTTAGTGATAGGCATTATGCTTCTATTCATGGTTCAAATAGTATATTCAGAAGATGTAATTATTGAAATACCAGATTTTGATGTAAGGGTTAATGGTGTACTTATAGATACAGAACATAGCCAGTACCCTTTAATATCTTATAAGAACGTGACTTATTTTCCTATGACATCGGATTATTTAACTGGTATTGGTTTAGATTTAAGTTTCACCAGTAAAGAGGGTTTAAAATTATCCTTAAGTGACAATTTGGGTCAACTAGAGCAGAAGTTCTTAGGTGCAAATAATATATTGGGTAGTAAAGATACAGCCCGTTTGGTGCCTTTTCAAGTTAGGGTGAATGGTCAGACCATAGATAACTCAAAAGAAGCATATCCTGTTTTATTGTATAAGGATATCACTTATTTTCCTATGACATGGCGGTTTGCTGTGACTGAGTTTGGGTGGACCACATCATGGTCAAATGAAAAGGGTTTTGCAATTACCATAGAAAACAAGAATGAAGGTATCAGCAGATTATCTGATACAGTTACCATCAACAACAAGGTGATTCAATATTCTGGTCTAAAAGTTGATTTAGACAAAGGCTTTAAAATACAATCAGCACTAGCTCATGATAAGATTGGTTCAACGGATAGTCTTGAGAATATGGCTGTAGAAAACAATGCTTTAATTGCAGTTAATGGTTCATACTTTGCAGCGTATTTTAAAGATGATACACCTAAAGATCCCTATGGCATACTAGTACTTGATGGTGAACTTGCCCACAATGGCAATGGTAGGGCAACACTAGGAATAAAGGATGGACAAGTTGATATAGATAGGGTAGATGCAACAATTAGAGGTGAAAGTGCTAGTCCAAGCTTAAATTGGACTTGGGTAGCCTATTGGATGAATCATACAACATCTGAAAATGGTGTGACCTTTACTATCTTTGATAAGTTCAGGGGTTCTGATACCATGAATTTCTATGGTAAGAACCATGTCATAGAAGACGGTGTAGTCACACAAGTTAGTGATAACCAAATCGTAGACATACCTGAAAATGGTTATGTAGTAAATCTTAATGGACAATTAGGTGCTAATATGACCCAAGTTTATGAATGTTTCGAAGTCGGCAATACATTCTCTTTTGAGTATGAGTTAACACCTGACAACGAAGATCAAAAGGACTTTTGGAATAATCTAGACTATGCAACAGGTGCTGGTCCTGCATTGTTATTGGATGGGTTTATAGACATTGATTTTGAAAGTGAAGGTTTTTACGAACCTAAAATACTTGAAAATACTGCTGCAAGAAGTGCTATAGGTTATACCAAGGACAATGAGTTAATCATAGTAACAACAACAGCAACTATATATGAACTTGCCAATATTATGAGGCGTTTAGGTTGCTATGAAGCCATGAATCTAGATGGGGGCGCTTCAAGTGGCTTATGGTATAAGGGTAACTATATTAGAAAACCAGGTAGAGATTTAAGCAATATGATTTATATTACAAAGTAGACATGCAAGCTCATTATGAGCTTGTTTTTTTTGTACAAGTTTTTGAATCGATTGTGCAAAGCATTAATCTTTTCAATAGGGTAGGATTTAATTAAGAGAGGTGACAAAATGAAACCGTGTTTATTAGTAATGGCTGCTGGAATGGGCAGCAGATATGGTGGTTTAAAACAAATGGATCCAGTTGGTCCAAATGGTGAATGGATTCTTGAGTATTCTATATATGATGCTATTCAAGCGGGGTTTGAAAAGGTGATCTTTATAATCAGTAAGGCTATAGAAGCAGATTTTAAAGAGACAATCGGAAAGAAACTCATGGGAAGAATAGATATAGATTATGTCATTCAATCATTAGAAGATATTCCTTTAAAGGTTCCAAAGGGTCGTATTAAACCATGGGGTACTGCACATGCAGTGTATGCCTGTAGACATCTTATTCATGGTCCCTTTGCAGTCATCAATGCCGATGATTTTTACGGTAGGGATGCTTACTTAAAAGTATATAAACACTTAATGAGTGATAGTGGTAATTTTGCATTAATAGGATATGAGCTCAAAAACACAGTCACAGAAAATGGTGGAGTCGCAAGAGGACTTTGTCATATTGAAGATGACAAGCTTGTGGATATTGTTGAAAGAACCCATATAGAGAAGAGAGCACAAGGTATTGTTTATCTTGAAGATGATAAATGTTTTGAATTAGATGCATCATCGCTAGTTTCAATGAACCTATGGGGTTTTACTAGAACTTTGATAGATGAACTTGACATAGGACTTAAAATTTTCTTAGAAGAAAACTTAAGTCATAATCCTTTGAAATGTGAGTATTATCTACCTAGTCTTGTGGACACCATGATAAAAGCACAAAAGATTCAAGTTGATGTAATCAAAACCAATGAGAAGTGGTTTGGTGTAACTTATGCCGGAGACAAAATTCTAGTAGAAACTTCTATTGAAACCTTAATTGAAAAAGAAATTTATCCAAGAAAGCTTTGGGAGGATTAAGTTGAAAGAATATATAAAAAGAATATGCAAAGCATTTCAGTTTAAAGGTCATTTCAGTTCTGTTATGCCCTATGGTGATGGTCATATTAATGATACCTACAAGGTGATTTACCTAGATGAGTTAGAAAATGAGTATGTTTATATCCTTCAAAGGATTAATCATAGTATTTTCAAAGAAACAGAAGGGCTAATGGAAAACATTCAAGCTGTAACATCTTACTTATCAGATAGCCCAAGTGAAGACTATGATGTTTTATCTTTGGTCAAGACCATAGATAATCAGATATACTATAAAACTGATGATGGAGACTATTTTAGAGCCTATATTTTTGTAAGAAATTCAAAGTCTTATTCCTTTACTGAAAACTTAGATTTATTGACTGAAGCTGGCAAGGCATTCGGAAGTTTTCAAAGTCTATTAAAGGATTTTCCTGTAGATTCTTTAAATGAAACCATAAAGGATTTTCATAACACACCTGTTAGATACAATTATTTTATAGATGTTGTTAAGAAGAACAAGAAAAGGTTAAATGATACCTGCTCTGATGAAATAGCTTTTGTTAATAATAGAAAGGCTATCATCAGTAAAATTACAGATGGCATAAAGTCAGAGCGAATCCCTTTAAGGGTAACCCATAATGATACCAAACTATCTAATGTACTAATGGATAAAGATTCAAACAAGGGGAGATGTGTCATTGACTTAGATACTGTAATGCCTGGAAGTGCTCTTTATGACTTTGGTGATGCCATAAGATCATGTGGTTCTAGTGTGGCTGAGGACGAAGAGAATTTAGATAAAATGGATTTTGATTTGGATAAGTTTGAAGCCTTTACTAAAGGTTATTTACAAGTACTTCAAGGTGAATTAACACCCTATGAGATTGATTTACTACCTATGGCAGCTATTTTAATGACCTTAGAATGTGGTATTCGATTTCTGGCAGACTATTTAGAAGGTGATGTATATTTTAAAGTTCATAAGCCGAAGCACAATCTCATAAGAGCTAGAAATCAGTTTAAGTTTGTTGAAATTATGGAAGAATCATTAGATTCAATGATAGCTATAGTAGTCAAATATTGTGGTTGGGAGGATTAGATGTCAAAAGTAAAAATAGCAGTAATTGGAGCAGGAGATAGAGGTAAAGATAGATATGGAGCTTATGGTCATACACATAAGGATTCAGTAGAATTTGTTGCAGTTGCAGAACCTAACCCAATTAGAAGGGCTGACTTTGTTAAACAACATCATATAAAACCTGAAAATGTTTTTACATCTTGGAATCACCTATTGGCAGTAGACAAGTTAGCAGATGGTGTCATCATAGCGACTCAAGATGATATGCATTATGATCCAACCAAATTGGCCTTAGAGAAGGGGTACGATGTTCTTCTTGAAAAACCTATGTCAAATGATCTTAGAGAAACAGTTCAATTAGGTGAACTTGCAAAAAAATATGACAACACATTTATGATATGTCATGTCCTAAGGTATACTCCCTTCTTTTCAAAGATTAAAGCCCTAATTGATCAAGGTGTAATTGGCGATGTTATGAGTGTTCAGCACAATGAAAATATAGCTTATTATCATATGGCACACAGTTTCGTTAGAGGCAATTGGAGAAACTCTGATGAATCCAGTCCAATTATCTTAGCCAAATCATGCCATGATATGGATATCATTTTATGGCTGGTTGGAGATAGGTGCAAGAAGATATCATCCTTTGGAAGTCTAAGTCACTTTACAGAAGCAAATCAACCTAAAGGCGCATCGGATAGGTGTCTTACTTGTCATGTTGAAGCGTCATGTGCTTATAGTGCAAAGAAACTCTATTATAAAAGATTGGGTACTTGGCCTACAACCATAGTTACGGATATTCAAACGGAAGAAGCTTTAACAGAGGCATTAGAGAATGGACCTTATGGTAGATGTGTTTACAAGTGCGATAATAATGTTTGTGATCATCAAGTGACGGTGTTGACATTTGAGAATGGTATTACTGCAACATTTAACTTAAGTGCTTTTACAGAACAACAAAATAGAACACTTAAAATTATGGGGACCAAAGGTGAAATAAGAGGCATAGATACCTTAAACCAGATAGAAGTTCGTTTATTTGGACAAGAGGAATATAAACTAATTGAACCTGAAGTAATAGCAGGTGGTCATAATGGTGGAGATACAGGTATTATGAATGACTTTGTTAGTTTGCTAAAAGGTCAGGAAGGTAAGGCTTTAACATCTGCAGATATTTCTGTAGAGAGTCATCTTATGGCTTTTGCAGCAGAACATTCTAGGCAAACAGGTCAGACTGTAGATATAAAAGCATTCTACAATGAAATGGTTTAGGTGATTTATGATTCTTGTAACTGGTGGTTTAGGTTATATTGGCAGTCATACCTTAGTAGAATTGATTGAAGCAAATGAAGAGGTACTTGTTCTAGATAACTTATCTAATTCAAAAGAAGATGTATTAAATCGGATAGAGGAAATCACAAAAGTAAAACCGATTTTTTATGAGGGAGATATAAGAGATATAAAAAAGTTAGAGGAGATATTTTCTACATACACTATCAAAGCAGTTATACACTTTGCAGGTTTAAAAGCTGTGGGAGAATCTGTTATCAATCCAATTGATTATTATGACAGTAATGTAGTAGGGAGCCTTCAGCTGCTTAAATGCATGAAAAAGTATCAATGTAAAAAGATTGTTTTTTCATCTTCTGCTACTGTTTATGGTAATAATCCTAATGTGCCTTTTGTAGAAGATTATAGTCTGTCTACAACTAATCCTTATGGTACAACCAAACGGATGATAGAGGAAATCTTAAATGATATATATGTATCGGATAAAGAATGGTCCATTGTAATTCTAAGATACTTTAATCCTATAGGCGCTCATAAAAGCGGTTTGATTGGAGAAGACCCTAATGATGTACCAAATAATCTTTTGCCTTATGTAGCTAAGGTTGCTTCTGGTCAATTAGATTACTTGAGTGTATTCGGTAATGATTATGATACATCAGATGGTACTGGCGTAAGAGATTACATTCACGTTGGAGACTTAGCATGTGGTCACTTACAGGCTTTAAAGCATATAAGAAAATATGATGGATATGAAATCATAAACCTTGGGACAGGTATAGGTTATAGTGTATTAGAGATTGTAAATGCTTTTGAAAGAGCAAGTCAAAGGAAGATTAACTATAAAATAAGACCAAGAAGACCTGGAGATGTAGGCACATCTTATGCCTGTGTTGATAAGGCTAAAAAGATACTAGACTGGTCAGCCAAGTATGGTATAGACCGGATGTGTCAAGATACCTGGCGATTTGAAAATAATTATAGAAAATAATGAATGCCTAAACTGTGAGTTTAGGCATTTAATCTATTAAACTTTTAACAGAGTTTGCGTATTCTGATAATGTCATACCTGTTACATTCTTAAAGGTTCTAGAAAAATAATGAATGGAGTTATAACCTAGCAAAGTAGATATCTCTGTGAAGTTATGATTGTCTTCACGTATCAGTACTTTTGCTTCTTTGATCTTAAGAAGTTTGAAGTACTCCATAATACTAACATCCATATTCTCTTTGAATAATTTCTGTAATGATGATTTAGACAGTAAGGTTTGTCTACTGATGTCATCTAAGGATAAACTCTTATGAATATTATCTTTAAGAAAGTTAATGATGATGTTTACCTTTTCTTCTTGAACATATTCTCTAATATCAGGAGAAGTTCTTGTAACGATCTTTAAATTACTTTCATTTCTGATAAGTTCAATCAAAACAAGTTCAAGGTATAACTTAATGAGTTGCTCGGATGCAAACTTACCATTGTCTCTTCTTTCATATTTATTTAGACTAGGGTCAGAAATATCAGAAGAGTAAGCCTCTTTTGCTTCTTTTACAATACTACCTAAATGAAGTTTTAAGTGATTATCAAGTGTAATTACCTTGTTTTCTAAATGCTTCATGGCATCAGATAAGCAGTTAAATGCCACAACGACTAGATTAGGTGCGACCTTACCATCAGCATAAACTGTATGCCATTCATTGGGTTTATGAAAGATGATTTCACCTTGTTTAAGGATATACTTTCTCTCATCTGCCATGACTTGTACTTGTCCTTTATCGACATAAAGAAACTCCCAGAAGTTATGCTTTTCACCTTCAAATATATAGTTTTTAGAGTACTCGAAATAATGAACCGTTACCAGATGGTCTACTTTTATAGGTGTACTGAAATCGAGTAAATGATAATTGTCAATTTTCTTATTCATATAATCACTCCTAGTTGAAGTATACTTTATTTGAATCGATTATGTAAACATAATCCACTTATTAGATTGGATTTCAAAAACAGTAAAAGCTGTAACTAAGTAATATTACTTGGCTACAGCTTTAGTTGATTCTTTTCATGGCATAAATTAGTTGCCTATTAACTTCATTGCATATTCTAGTACAGGATCATACATGTTAATGATGTCTTCTACACTTGGCATGATTTCATAATCAGGTTTAATGCCAGTGCCAGAAGCTAGACCTGGTGCATCAACTTCAAATACTTGAGTAGAGTAGGTTAAGTAAATATTTGTGTTTGTTAACTCAAGTTTTTCTGGATTACCAGAACTTAAATATGTTGATCCTGATTCCTCGCCTATAAATGTTGCTATGTTATGGTACTTGAGTAGTGCCAATAAATGACCTGTTGCAGCTGTTGATCCACCATCCATTAGGATGTATATATCACCTGAATAGTTTATCTGTGAAGTCTTCAAAGGTGATGATAAATCAGACTCATCAGCGGACCTGTCACTCCAGTATCTACGAGGTACAGGTTGTAGATAAGTGAGTAGTTTAGCCACTAACTCTGGATTACCACCAGAGTTTCCTCTAAAGTCAATTATTATATTTTTGATCTCTTTGACTTTTAACTCCATAAATAGATCATAAAGTGCAAAGTTAAAATTCTTTTCTCCTAAGGCATCATAAAGTGCGAATGTATTAATGTCTAAGTAAGCATAGTCATCATATACATTGAATGTAATCGGCTCATTAGAAGTACGAACTCTTTGTCTTTGCTTTTCAATCTCATTTAGACCTAAGGCACGTACTGATTTTGAATTTATCATAGCATCAGGACTCTTATAAACAAGTGAAAATCTATCCGTATTTTCTACATACAAGAAGTAGTACCAAGAGAAATTACTATTGATAATTTTATGTTTAAAACTATCATTGTCACCATCAGAAGGTATGAACTTTGTTATAGTCTCTATTATTTCAGATGCAGTCTTACCATTGATTGATATAATCTCACTAGTAAGTGGAATATCATCATAGAAAGTATTGTCATACAGATAGAGTTTCCCTTGATCAAGATATATCTTATCTGCAAAGACTTGAATATTAGAATCAAATACATCTGGTGAATAGGCACCACCTAAACTCTTAGCCTGTTGGTCTACAACATTGAATGATAGGTTGGTTTGCCAACAGTTTGCTGATGCGACTAAAGGTGTTACCAATCTTATGAATTCAAGTTTAGTCATATCATCGTGTAGTTTATCTTTTATAGATTCATAGGTTTCATTAAACAAGACTTCATCTGTATAAAGATTGGTATGTTGTGTTCTTAGTATCTCCATCACAATATCTAAATCGTTTAACAATTGTTCTTTTGAATAAACTTGGAATAGACCTTCCATTCTAACGTTATAATATTCTCCATAGAATATCTTTTTTTCAATCATTTCTTTTGCATAATCTAGTGAAGTATCTTTTCCACCGATAAAATCATCAATATTATCTAGTGTAGTAAAGTCAGGTATAATACCTCTACCAGTTTCTTCAGACGCTGACGTTTGATAGTTAAAAACTAAATTGGTATGAGTTAGTTTTATTGATTCTACTGATGGCGCTTGAGTAGACGAAATTGCAGATTCATCACCAATCAAGGTGCCCATACCCTCAGACTTAAGCATGGCTAAAAGGTTTCCTGTTGTAGAAGTAACTGATCCATCTTGAAGTACAAGAAGACCGCCTTCATATGCATCATCAGCTTTTGATGGATGATCAGGTAAAAGATATGATAGTAAGTAGTCTGCCATCTCTTCATTTTCACCTTTACTACCTCTTAAATCGAGTATTAAGTAGTTTAAGTTTTTTTCTTTTACAGTCTTAAAGAATGTATCTATTTCATCCTCTGAGTTTGATGAGAAATTATTTACCTTTAGTAGACCATAGTCATCATAGTAACTTGGACTAAATGATTGAGTCTCAATATTTTCGTTTATTAACTTATTTGCTTCTACAGCATCTACTGATACAGAAGCCTTGATACCATCTGGTGTGGTATATTCTATGTCGAAGTAATCTAAGTATTCTACATATTTTAGATAGTATGTGCCAAAGTTTTCGTTGATCATATGGTACTTGTAAGTTAGGTTTTGACCGTCAGATGATAGATTAGAGAAAATCAAATCAATTATATCTGAAGCTTGTCTACCATTGATACGGTTGATTCTACTACCTAAAGGAATTTCACTATAATAAGTATTATCTCTTAAGAAGATTTTGTTTTCCTCTGCATAAATCGTATCTGCAAATATTTTGATATCATTTAGATTATCATCTGTTGTGATAATAGTATTTTGTGTTTTTATGGATGTAGCAATAGGTTGCAATAACCTCATAAACTCAAGTTTTGTCATACCTTCATAGATTTCATTTTCAGCCGTTTTTAATAAGTAATCCATGACTTCAAGGTCTGAAAATGTATGAGTGTGATCTCTAGCCAGTGTTTCAAAAGCTTTTAAATCTTCTTGTAACTCAGCTTTTGTAAATGTCTCAAAGTAGCCGATTTTTTCAATCGCAGAAAAATCATCTATAGCTTCTTGTCTATCAACAATATGTGTGGCAAGATTCATGACGATGTCTGTGTCGCTTGTGATATCATGAATACTAGGTGTGATATCATAATCAACCATTAATTGTTTGCCAGAATCATCATTTTCTGTAGTAACTTCAGATTCTTTTGTTGCTATAGATAAGAATAAATCTGTATTTAGTAAGTTAGAACTTTTTACCTGTGCTGAAATAGCAGAAGAGGTAGATGCTTCTTGTCCTATATGAATACCTATATTCTTGTCTTTTAGTAGGGCTAAAACTTGGCCGGTTATGGTATTAGAGCCACCATCTTGTAAGACGAGTAACTGGCCTGTAAAGTGATTATTTGCTAGTGGAATATGATCTTCATCAGTCATAAAAAACTGACTTGGTTCTGATAATAAATAAGAGAGTAGATGGCTTGCTATTTCAACTTGACCGCCATTATTGCCTCTTAAGTCTAAGATCAGATAATCCAATTTGTTTTCTTTAAGACCAGAGAAGTAATCATCAATAAACTGAATGGATTCATCATAATTACCCTCAAGTGGCGCAAATGATTTTATGGTAAGTAGGCCATAGACATCATTAAACTCACCTGAATATAATGTTTCATCTGAACTCATACTTTTCACTTGCTCATACTCAAGAGCAGGTAGGGTAAGTGTGGTCATGTTTCCATCAGGACTCATATAACTTACTTCAAAGTGTTCTGCATACTCAACTGATGTTAAGTAGTTAATAGCAAAATTATCATTCAATACAAAGTATTTATAGGTTTCGTTGTCTCCTTCAGAAGATAGTCTTGTAAATATGTTTTCTAAGATAAGTGATACATCTCTACCATTGATGCTAAGGATTTGACTTGCCACAGGTATATCACTGTAGAAATTATTGTCCTTTAGATAGAGTTTGCCATCTACTGCATAAACTTGATCCGCAAACACTTTTACATTATCTAAGTCATCATTATAAGTTAAATCTGTACTCGCAGAGTTAAGTGCTGCAACAATAGGCTTTACCAATCTCATATATTCTAGTTTGGTCATTTGATCAAAAATTTGCTCTTTAGCATATTCATGAGATGCTATAAAGTTCTTATAGTCTGTTTTCATATGGGTATGAGTATAGATTTTACCTGTTAAGTAATCTAAATCTTGATCAAGTGCTTCTTTGGAATAGACCTCGAATATACCTGACTTTTCTACATTAGAAAAGTCGTCTCTATTTTCGTAAAGTTCTGATTCAATGGCTTCACTCCTAAAGTAAGCCATGAAATCTAACTCTCTATTGGTTACTGTCAAGATACCAATTAAAGACAATATAAGAAGTACAATGGCAACTTGTTTTTTTATAGTTTTTTTAGTGTGTCCAGTATCTTTGATGTTGGTTAATACAGACTCTCTTAGGATAATTGAGTTTGAGATATAAACGATAATGATCACAAATACGGTGATAATTCCTAGTAAAGCTAATGCTAAAGCAGGTATGTTTATAATCTGAAGCACATGTGAAAAACTGGTGATGTAGTCAACTCGGATATACATGACATAAGCTGTAATCAAAAGAATGATAATGGATACAATTAATGAAATGAAACCTAGGAAATACATTTCTAGTCCTAATATTTTCATGATATTGAGTTTTGTATAGCCCTTGGTCCTATATAGTCCAATCTCATATTTTCTTTCAAAAATAGATGCAGACAATAAGGAGATAAAGGAAATGGAGGCAATAGCAATAATCACATATAAAAATACCACAGATAGACTAAAGAAGGTTTCTATTTTATTGTAAGTTGCATTGACTCTTTTTTCGTGGGCTAAGTTTACTTTATAATCTTCAGCTTCTAATTCAGCTGCAAGGGTTTGATGTTCTTCACGATAGACATTTTCCTTGTAGATTATGATCTTACTTAAATCGAGTTGCTTAGGTAACTCAATGTATGAGACTCTATCACTTGAAGTGTATTCAAATAAATCTGTAAAACCTTTTTGAGTATAAATGGTCAGCTTTTCTTCATAGATCTTTGAATCATCAATAAGACCTACGATATTAAACTTAGGCCATCCTTTTTCAAATATAGTAAAGTTAGAAAGGTCTACTAGATCAAAGACTTCTTGACCACTGAGTTCACCTGTAGCATATTGGTCTTCAATACGCTTACCACCAATGCCTAGTTCAGTCAGTAGGGTGACAACCCCTTGAGACGTCATTAAAACTTCATGGCTTTCTTCTGGAAGTCTACCTGCAACTATGAGTTCTTCAAAGTACTTACTATCAGTCATTTGAATCACGTCTGATGTTGCAAGAGGAGGTGGTTCTATGATTGACCCCGTGGTTAATCTGATTTGAGTGTTATAGATTAGGGCAAAAGATTCTACGTTGTCTATAGCCTTTATATCATTGAATGTCCCTTGGACTCTCTCCGGCCTATTGTAATCTACCCTTATAGACTTTATCCCAGTATCAAGTGAGATATCATGAATATATTTCTTTACATACTCACCTTGGATAACAATAGATGTCGATGCAATGAGCATGATAAAAATAATGAACAGGGCATACCTTATTGTATGCTTGTAACGTCCTATTACATTTTTAAAGGCAAGCCAAACCACGTTAGAATCATAAATACGTTCTTTTACAGATGATTCAAAGTGACCTCCATTGATAAGGTGGCTATGATTAACAATCTGTCCATCTATTGTTTCATATATTAAATCACTATATTCACTGGCTAAGTCTAGATTATGGGTTATAAAAATAACCAGTTTTGTTTTAGAGAGTTCTTTTAAAATATCTGTAATAATCTTTTTAGTTTCATTATCTAATGAACCTGTTGGTTCATCACAAATAATGATGTCTACATTCTTTGCAATGGTTCGTGCTATAGCTACTCTCTGTTGTTGTCCGCCTGATAGTTGGTCTGGTCTCTTATATAATGATTCTTCAAGTCCAAGACTTAGAAGAATTTCTTTTGCCTTCTCTTTTTTATTCTTTATTTCATCAGAAATACCGAGAATAACATTGTCTATCGCGTTAAGATGAGGGATAAGATTTAAGTCTTGAAAGATAAAGCTCACACGTTCACGTCTGAAATCTTCGAAATCCTCAATCTTCTCATTGTTGAAATACACTTCGCCTGAATCAGGTGTATCAAGTCCACCGATAATGTTAAGGACGGTTGTTTTACCATTACCACTTGCCCCAAGAAGGGTGATAAATCCATGACTTGGAAATGTGGCTGAAAGATTCTTTAAAACATGTTGATACTTGTCTTCTCTAATTTGAAAACTTTTATTTATATTTTTAAGTTCTAACATAATACACCTCACGAATTCCTAAGTAGTTCGAGTAGATTAATGTTTCTTAACTCACGATTTATTGAGAATACTATAGTTGCCAGTATCATGACCAATACCAATACTAAAGATGTTACATTGAGATTTACAATACTACTCGAAGCAATAATCCTATATGGATCGAAGGATTTAACAATGGCTTCATTTATAAATACATTAATCAAAGACCATAAAATCATAGTGGTTGTCATTAATATTAAAATCAGAATGAGACCTTCTTTTAAGAACATAGATTTTATATTAGACGATGTGTAACCTAAAGATTTATAGATACCAATGTTTCTTCTGTTCTCAGCAATACTTGTTCTAATGCCGTTATAGACTGAAACCATAGCAAATACAAAGAGTATCCAACAGCCTGTGATGATAGCTAATTTATAGGCTTTTATTTCGTTATAATATAAGGACCTTTCTTCTATGATATAGTCTTCACCAAACATAAGGTTCTTATGGGTTAAGAAGTTATTAAATTCTCTCTGTCTGGCATCTAAATTAGAATCAGTAATAGATAAGCTGTACTCTTTAAATCTAGCGGATGAAGGACCAAAATATGTTGCATTTAAAAGTTCATTAAATTCTTCTTCTACAACATAGAGATTGTTCCTGTACTTGTACTTCTCAGCTGCAGAACTATTGAGCGTAGAAGGGTTGTACCAATACAAGGAATCATCAATTAGACCAACCACTTGGAGTTGTTGACTGTATTTTCTAGCAAGGCTATTGTTATGCTTATAGTAGTTAAGCCCTAGATTTTGAATTTCTTCTAGTAAATCTTCATCGGTTAATAGACCTAGTGTCAGTCTAGGTTTATCTTTTATACATTCTCTTATAATCTTTAGTGCAGATTCTCTACTATAGAGGACTTCATTATCTTTTTCAGGCATTCTACCAACTAATAAGTCTTTTTCTAAAGATATAATATCATTGTCTTGTACCATGACCATTCTATAATCAAGGTTATAAACACCGTTTTCTGAATTAGATACTTCTATTGGTAGTCCAGCCATAAAACCGTTGATGGCACCATTATGTTCTTGGTTATAACTTTCTACAAACTCTTGAAAACCTGCATAAGTCATATTAGGTGTTTTAACCAATATTTTATCGACAGAGTACTTGTTATAGAGATAATTATCTATTTCACTTTCTACACCTTCTATGATACCTGTTGCAAAGATGAATATAGATGCTATTATGACAAACAAGTAAGATGCGTTAAAAAGCGTCAGTTCATTTGCAAGCAAATTGAACTCAAATCTTTTAATGAAAGTTTTGTCTTTTTTACTCTGTATTTTTTCTTTACCAATTGATGAACCTATGTCTTTATGACTTGTTTTAACCACTAATTGATGATCAATGATGTTTAAAATAATATCAGAATAACCTTCAGCAACTTCAGTATCATGGGTAATAAAAATAAGTGTTTTATCCTTAAATACATTTACAATTAAGTCCATGATTTCTGTTTTGGTTTTCTTATCAAGAGAACCTGTTGGCTCATCACAAAAGAGTACTTCAGTATCTCTAGCTAAAGCTCTTGCAATGGCCACTCTTTGTCTTTCACCACCTGAAAGTTGATGGGGTAGTTTTTCTGAGTGATCCTTCAGGCCTACCTTATCTAAAAGTTCAAGTGCTTTTTCTTTTTTATTTTCAACACCATTGGTTAATGCAAGTGTAATATTTTTCACTAGATTTAGGTGCTGAATAAGATTTAAATCCTGAAAAATAAATGAAACATGTTCACGTCTGTACTTATCAAAATCTTTAATTGGCTCACCTAAATATAATAGTTGGCCTTCAAAGTCTGAATCCACACCACCCATGATACGAAGTAGGGTGGTTTTACCACATCCACTTGCCCCTAAAATAGAGGTGTTAAGACCTTTTTTAAATGAAAAAGAGACATCCTTTAAGACTTCTTCTTTAGAGCTTCCTGTCGTATAAGTCTTGGACACATTTTTCAACTCAATTATCCTATCGTTGACCATAAAAATCCCCCTCAAGATATTATGCACCAGTCTGGTTATACTTCCCTGTAACAGTTATTGCCTAAATCAACTTTCTTCCCTTAGAATTAAACATTTGAATTAATTTTTCGAAAAATTCAGTTAATTCTATCTCAACCTTATCACTTTCAATTAAACTGATTCAAGGCTTTTACATAATGTTACAATTATTTAAATATCTAAGTAAGAATTGGACCTTTATGTTACAAAAATAATAGTAAATGAAGTATAAAAAATACCACCTAGAGACTAGGCGGTAAGATCTTATGCTTCAAATGCTTCATTTAGTTTTTCAGTACCAGCAAGTACAAAACGTCCATTTTCAATGATTGATATTTCAGAGCCATCAGATTTGATGCCTTTAATATGACCGATAGAATCATATGGTAGCGTAATATCTGTATGTACATTGGTGTAAGCTTCAGATAAATCCTCTTTTCTTAAAATACTCTTTTCATTATCTCTTGCAATTATACATTTACCATCTGGGTTGAATACATCAATGTCTTCAGCGTAAGTAAAGCAAGTATCACCTACAGCGAAGTGTGGTCCCATTTTTTCTACTATTAGAATTGGTAGAATATCAACGATATCATGTTTTTCAGCAATAACATAAGCTAAAGTATTTGTT
>Ga0070725_10000992_pt1 | contig 16720 bp, 13 predicted proteins | sample tdDd002_FD_69781 | JGI IMG/M metagenome (GOLD analysis project Ga0070725, IMG submission 69781) | Marine sediment microbial communities from the Atlantic coast under amendment with organic carbon and nitrate - tdDd00.2 | ecosystem: Environmental > Aquatic > Marine > Coastal > Sediment | place... | reverse complement strand
TCCCGATCAACTCGGCGCCCTTTTCATAGACGGTGGCGGTATAGAAGTTGTTAATCTCGACAAAGCTTTCGGGGCGTACGGGGTGGGCCAGGGGGCCGTTGTCTTCGCGGAACTGACGGCCACGCAGGGCAATCACGTCCTCGATCCGTTTCACAGGTTCCGAGCGCATGTCGGCGGTGAACTGCGCGTCGCGATATACCGTCAGACCTTCTTTCAGGCACAGCTGGAACCAGTCGCGGCAAGTGATGCGGTTGCCGGTCCAATTGTGGAAATATTCGTGCGCGATAATCGCCTCGATCCGTTCGAAATTGGCATCCGTCGAGGTGTCCGGCGAGGCCAGAACGCAGGACGAGTTAAAGATGTTCAGCCCCTTATTCTCCATCGCGCCCATGTTGAAATCGTCCACGGCAACGATGTTGAAAATGTCCAGATCGTATTCGCGGCCATAGACATCTTCGTCCCATTTCATGGACTTTTTCAGCGCCTCCATCCCAAAGGCGCATTTGCCCTCGTCGCCGGGGCGGACATAGATGTTCAGCTCGACATCCTTGCCCGATTGGGTGGTGAAGCGGTCGGGATGGTTCACCAGATCGCCCGCGACCAGCGCGAACAGATAGGCGGGTTTGGGCCAGGGATCGTGCCATTCGGCCCAGCCCTCGCCGCTGGCGGTGGGGTTGCCGTTGGACAGTTTGACAGGCTCGTCGCCTTCGACCCGGACGGTGAATATGCTCATGACATCGGGGCGGTCGGGGTAGTAGGTGATCTTGCGGAAGCCCTCGGCCTCGCATTGGGTGCAATACATGCCGTTCGACATGTACAGCCCTTCTAGGGCGGTGTTGGTGACGGGGCTGATTTCGACCTCTGCCTCAAAGACAAATGGCGCGTCGGGCACATCGCAACGCAGCCCGTCATCGGCCACGACAGGCGCCACGTCAGCCCCGTCAATCTTGGCCCAGAGGAGGTTCAGCTGTTCGCCATGCAGGTAGAAATCGCGCCCCTGGGTTGCTGGGTTCGGACGAAACTCAATCCGGCTGATGACACGCGTGGCCGTCGGGGACAGACGAAATGTCAGGTGAACGCTGTCCACCACAAACCCAAAGGGCTGATACTCGGACAGATAGATCGTCTGCGGGGTCGCGTCTTTCATTGGGGGCTCCGTTTGGGCAAATCGGTTTGGTCAGACGTTAGGCCTGTGCGCGGGGGGCTTCAATGGCCCGAATGCAAGGCGGACGTGCACTGTTTGGGAATTTTTGAAAGACATGTGGTTGAATTGGTAAAAAGATTTGACCACACTTGTTGCCTATAGGAAACTTCCGTTCTATTGAGGAACAAGCTTCTGTTAACTGAGAGGGATCAGGGATGACCCAGCGGATCGAAAAATACGGGCTTCAAGTCGACAGCGCGATGGTTGCCTTTATCGAGGGGGAGGCGCTTGCGGGGACTGGCGTTGATGCTGATACGTTCTGGGCCGGCCTGTCCACGATTGCGCATGGGCTGGGACCCAAAAACCGGGCTTTGCTGGAAAAGCGCGAGGAAGTTCAGCAAAAACTGGACGACTGGCATGTAAAGCATCGCGGAGCAGAGCATGACGCGCAGGCCTACGCGGATTTCCTGACGGAAATCGGCTATCTGGTGGCCGAAGGTGCGGATTTTCAAATTGAAACCACCGGCGTAGACCCCGAGATCGCAACTGTTCCCGGCCCGCAGCTGGTGGTGCCAATCACCAACGCGCGTTTCGCGTTGAACGCGGCGAATGCGCGGTGGGGGTCGCTGTATGACGGTCTGTATGGCACCGACGCGCTGGGCGATCTACCCACGGGCAAGGGCTATGACGCGGCGCGCGGGGCGCGGGTGATTGCCTGGGGACGCGATTTCCTGGATGCGGCGGTGCCGCTGGTGTCGGGATCGTGGTCGGATGTGACGGGCCTGACAGTTGCTGGGGGGGCTTTGTCCTCGGCTCTGGCTGATCCGTCTTGTTTTTTGGGTTACGACGGGCAGCCTGACGCCCCGACGGCCATCCTGCTGCGCCATAACGGATTGCACATCATCATCGACATCAACCCCGACAGCCCGATCGGAGCCACCGATGCCGCCGGGGTCGCCGATATTCGTCTGGAATCGGCCATGTCCACCATCATGGATTGCGAAGATTCCGTTGCTGCCGTGGATGCCGCCGACAAGGTCGTGGCCTATGGTAACTGGCTGGGCCTGATGAAAGGTGATCTTGAGGAGACCTTTCAGAAGGGCGGCCAGGACATGACCCGCCGTATGGCTGCGGACCTTGAGTTCACGGGCGCGGATGGCGCACCTGTCACCCTGAAGGGACGTTCGTTGATGTTGGTGCGCAACGTGGGCCACCTGATGACCAACCCCGCCATTTTGGACCGTGACGGGCTGGAGATCGGCGAAGGGCTGATGGACGCCCTGTGCACCACCATGATCGCCATGCATGATTTGCAGAAAACCGATGGGGCGCGCAATTCTCTGCACGGCTCGGTCTATGTGGTGAAACCCAAGATGCACGGCCCCGAAGAGGTCGCCTTTGCCGACGAGATATTCTCGACCGTCGAGGAAATCCTGGGGCTGCCTCAATATACGGTGAAGCTGGGGATCATGGACGAAGAGCGCCGCACTTCGGTCAACCTGAAGGAATGTATCCGCGCTGCAAAACACCGGGTGGCCTTTATCAACACTGGCTTTTTGGACCGCACCGGCGACGAGATACATACCTCGATGGAGGCCGGGCCGTTCCTGCCCAAGGGCGAAATGAAATCGACCCCCTGGATTCAGTCCTACGAAGATCGCAACGTGGATATCGGGCTGGCTTGTGGTTTGCAGGGAAAGGCGCAGATCGGCAAGGGGATGTGGGCGATGCCCGACCTGATGGCCGACATGCTGGAGGCCAAGATTGGCCATCCGATGTCTGGCGCCAACTGCGCATGGGTGCCGTCGCCCACTGCCGCCACCCTGCACGCGACGCATTATCACAAAGTGGACGTTCTGGCCCGACAGGTTGAAATCAAGTCGGGCGGTGCGCGGGGCACGCTTGAGGACCTGCTAACCATCCCCGTCGCCACTGGACGCAATTTCAGCGACGACGAAATCACCCAGGAGATCGAGAACAATGCTCAGGGCATTCTGGGTTATGTTGTCCGCTGGGTTGATCAGGGGGTTGGGTGCTCGAAAGTGCCGGATATCCATGATGTCGGCCTGATGGAGGATCGCGCGACCTGTCGGATTTCGTCTCAGGCGCTGGCCAACTGGCTGCACCACGGTGTCGTCACCGAGGCCCGCGTCATGGAAGCGATGCGCAAGATGGCCGTCGTTGTGGACCGTCAGAACGCAAGTGACCCGGCTTATCGGCCTTTGGCGCCGGATTTCGACGGTATTGCTTTTCAGGCGGCCTGCGATCTGGTCTTTAAGGGACGTGTGCAGCCATCTGGCTATACCGAGCCGGTGCTGCATCAGCGGCGCCTAGAGCTGAAGGCGATTGGCTGACGGGCAGGTTGGAGGGCCTCCCGGATCCCCGCAGGACATTTGAAATAGAAGAAGGGTTAGGAAATGGCCGAGATCTCTTTGAGAAAGGCGCGTACGATTATTCGCAAGGCGCTTGAAAAAGGGCGCGAAGACGGGATGAAACCCTTGAGCGCTGTGGTGCTGGATGCGGGGGGGCATGTCATCGCGTTCGAACGCGGCGATGGGGCCGCGCCGGGTCGGTTCGCGATTGCGCATGGCAAAGCCTATGGCTGTGTGATGCTGGGAATGGCTGGCCAAGCGCAGATGGCACGGGCCGAGGCTCAGGCCTATTTCATGGCTGCGGTGAACGGCGTCTATGGCGGTCAGGTTGTGCCGGTGCCCGGCGGCGTATTGGTGCGCGATAAAAAGGGGGGCGTGATCGGTGCCGTGGGCGTGACGGGCGACAGCTCGGACAATGATGCACTGGCGGCCTTGACCGGAATCGAGGGCGCGGGGCTGGTCGGCGAAGCCTGACTTGCCTGCGCAAAACCAAGGCAATGCCCTAGAACCTGTGCGTCACCGCGCAGGTTTCTTGTTTTGAAACCTGTTGGATACAGCTAATCTGCGTGATGAAGGCAGAAATAGGCGCATCATGACTCGTCCCATTGTTGGCATTATCGGTAACCATCACGTTATCAACGACACCTATCAGGTTCACGCCGGAGGGTTGATGAATACCGAGGCCGTGTCCTGTGTCGCGGGATGTCTGCCGATCCTGATTGCGCCGGACCCGCGTTATGTGGGTGTCGAAGAGCTGATGGAGGCCTGCGACGGGTTCGTGCTTACCGGTGGGCGGCCCAATGTGCACCCAGAAGAATACGGCGAGTCCGAGACCGAGGCCCATGGTGATTTCGATCGGAACCGGGATGCGATCACCTTGCCTCTGGTGCGGGCCTGCGTCGAACGCGGCCAGCCCTTTTTGGGGATTTGCCGCGGCTTCCAAGAGGTGAATGTCGCCATGGGTGGGTCTTTGTACCCCGAAATCCGGGACCTGCCGGGGCGGATGAACCACAGGATGCCCCCAGATGGGACGCTGGAGGAAAAGTTCGCACTGCGCCACAAGGTGCGCTTTAGCGAGGGCGGGGCATTCCATCAATTGATGGGCGCGCAAGAGGTGATGACCAACACGCTGCACGGGCAGGGGATCAAGACTCCGGGCCAGAGGATCGTCATCGACGGATATGCGCCCGATGGCACACCCGAGGCGATTTATGTCGAGGGCGCGCAGGGCTTTACCTATTCTGTGCAGTGGCACCCTGAATGGGACGCGGCGAATGATCCGGTCTCACGCCCTCTGTTCACCGCCTTTGGCGAGGCTGTGCAGGCATGGGCCGCGCAGAAAACTCAGAAAGTTCTAAGACCCGCCTGAAAGACCTAGGCCGGTTGCAGCAAGCGTGCCTCGAATTCGCGCAGGCAGGGGCGGGCGGTGTCGCCGAAACTGTCAGGGTCGCAACGCAGATCTGGGAACAGGGCGAACAGCTCTTCTCGTGCGGCCCCCATGACCCCGTTCAGCCCATGACGCCCCGGATGGAAGCTCTCGCTGGGGGCGCCTTCGGCAAAGATAATCTCGTGCCGATCAAACAGGATATGAACATAGTCGATCTGATCCTTTTCGACCTGGCGGATAGAATGACCGTTCACCAGATGCCGCGCGGCTACCAGGACCTCGGGCGTATCAAACAGCAGTGTCGCGGCCGAGGACCGATGCAGCATCCTGTGTTGCGGTGAAACGATCAGCGGACGCGTGTTCCCCACCGTGCCCGGAGCAAACCGGATCGGGGCGAAATCGCCCTTGCCTTCGACGCGTCGCCGCCCGGCCCAGCGGACGGGTTGTACGCCGTTATCACGGGTAATCACCAGGTCGCCGGGTTTCAGAGTCTCCACGGCGCGCTGGCCCCGAGGGGTGTCGATCTTGGTGCCCTTCTTGAAGCAAATAACCACGGATTCGATGTTGTCGAAGGTTACGACCGTACCATCGTCCAGCGTAACAGACCCGGCCAGGTTGCCAGGGTCGGTGCTGGTATAGGTGATCGACCCCCAATCAATCTGCCCTCCGAAATCCAGCGTGTCACCGCCGCCTTCGCTGCCTTCTCCGCCATCAATCGAGATCGTGCCGCCGCCGCCGCTGATGATGAACGTGTCGTCACCCTCGCCGCCGACAGCAGTGTCACCCCCGCCGACATAGAGCTCGTCCTCGCCCGCGCCGCCATCCAACAGGTCGGCTCCGGCGCCTCCGATGATCGTGTCGCTGCCGTCGCCGCCATATAGGCTGTCATCGCCGCCCGCGCCGTCCAGGTAGTCGTCGCCGCCCCCGCCGTAGAATACGTTCGTCCAGTCCGCGCCCTGTCCGTCATATCCGACCAGCGTGTCGTCCCAGTCCGATCCGATGATCCCGTCCAGCCCTCCGGCCAGAGTATCCCCGGTCGCGTGGCCTCCGGTGGCGGTGTTTGCGCCCAGATCGACGTCCACCCCGGCATCCGAATCCGAATAGTCCAGGAAATCCATGCCCGCGCCGCCGCTGATGCTGTCGCCATCCGCGCCACCCGCCAGCGTGTCGTCCCCCGCGCCACCGATCAACGTGTCAGTGCCGTCACCGCCTATCAGGCTGTCGGCCCCGTCCTCGCCGTCGATCAGGTCATTGCCCGTTCCGCCATCAATCGTGTCATCCCCCGGCTGAACAGGGATCGTATCGAAATGGATATCCGAGATCGCCAGTGCCTGGCCGCCGGTATACCCGTTGTTATAGTCGATCGTGATCGACTGAAGCGGTCCGGGGATCGTGACCATGATCGAGCCACTGGCATCCGAGTAGCTGTCAGCGGACAGGCCCGCGGTGATGGTGTTGCCGCTGGTCGTGTCGTCTCCGTTCGAGGAAAAGGACAGTGTGACCGTGTTGCCGTTTGCGTCCACGGCGGTGATCGTGATGATGTCCTGCCAACTGCCACTGTATCCATCGATATCGTTCAGGCGGAACGTGACGTTCTCTACGTTGTCCGAATAGGAATCCGGGTCGTTGGTCTCAAACGAAATGGTGGTGGTCGAGGTGTCGCCCGCGCCAGATCCGGTCAGGGACAATGATGAGTTGGGGTCAAATGGCTCGCCCGCGCCGACATAGTTCGTGGTGGTGCTTTCAACCGAGAACCCAGTTGCGTTCCCATCGTCGGTGAAGTCTACCGTGACATCCATCACGCCAGTGGTCTGGGTGATCCCACCCGAAATGTTCTGTTCGTCGGCGCCCGCGCTATCCCAGTTCAGCGATTCCGATGTCGCCGAGGCTGCTGTGATCCCGTCGCCCGAGATAACGTCGTCACCGCTGCCACCTTGGATCGAGTCGCTGCCGCCCCCGCCCGAGATGGTGTCATTCCCAGCGCCTGCATCAATGGTGTCATTTCCATCGCCCGCTGAAACCGAGTCCCCCATACCGCTGGGACCGGTTCCGGTGCCGCTATCGATCTGATCGCCGTCTGTATCAACATAGCTGCTGTCCAGGACGTCATCGCCGCCGGTGCCTTCGACCACACCATCCGCGTTCGAGTAAGAAGGGGCGGAGTTTACCTCGCCTGAATCCATCCGGCGCGGCATGGAATTCGGCACGAAATAGACGTTGCCATCGGTTGCTTCGTAATACGTGCCGTTCAGGGTGTAATCGGTGACATTGCTGCGGAAAATTCGCCCGTCAAAGTTGATACTACCCGACCCGATGGTGCTGGACGTCGTAAAGCTGACAGTAGACGTGTTTAAAACATCACCTGAATCCAGCGATCCGTCCCCCAAAGAGACCAAGTACCCGGTGGGCATGACACTACTCCTGCCTCAGGGGCGGCATCGGCCGCCCAATACTGCATAACCTAACATCCGCCATCTGTCGGGCGGTTGCCGACATGTTAGAACACATCGGGCATTCGGGCAAGTGACGCCACATAACCCACGTGTCAGGTCACAAGCGGAAACCGATCCACAAGGGGCAACGAACGGGCCCGGGTACCTGTCAGATCGAACAGCGCGTTGGCCAAGGCCGCCATGGCGGGCGGAGTGCCCGGCTCTCCGATACCAGAGATATGAGGTTTGCCCTGCAGGATACGCGTTTCGATCTGCGGGGTGTTGTGCATCCGCATCGCGTCATAGTCAGGGAAATTCTGCTGTTCGACGGCGCCGTCTTCAAAGGTGATCTTTCCGTAAACAGCGGCGGAGAGCCCATAGATCAACGCGCCTTCCATCTGGGCCTGAACGATCGAGGGATCCAGCGCGGTGCCCACGTCTGCCGCGATCCAGGCCCGGGTGATGTGGATGTCGCCGTCTTTGTCTTTGACCTCGACTACCTCGGCCACAGGGGTGCCGAAGGACCAGGTAAAGGCCACACCGCGCCCCACGCCATCCGGTGTTGTCCCAGTCCAGCCGGACATTTCGCGGACGGCCTCCAGCGTGGCGGCAGCATACTCATCTTCGGGGCGCATCAGCTCTAGGCGGAAATCCAGCGGATCGCGGCCAGCGGCGTGGGCCAGCTCGTCCATGAATGTATCGTGGAAGAAACCGTTGAAGGACGCCCCGACCGAGCGCCAGAACCCAACCGGCAGATCCAGATCCGCGATATAGCCGCGAATACGGTAGTTCGGGATTGCATAGGGCTGATCAAAGGCACCTTCGACCAGAACCTTGTCCGGTCCGCCCATCGGCAGGCCAATCATCCGTCCGCCGGCCTGAACCGTTGCGGATTGCGCCGCGATTTGCCCATCCATCAGCACGGCTTTGCCGTCTTTGACCGCGCCGCGGAACCGCGCCACTGCTCCGGGACGATAGAAGTCATGGGTCATGTCTTCTTCGCGTGACCAGGTCAGCTGGACGGGGGTGTCCTTCATTTGCACGGCCAGTCGCGTGGCGTATTGGGCATAGTCCACTTCGCCCCGACGCCCAAAGCCACCGCCCATATAGGTGGTGTGGACGGTCACGGTTTCAGCGTCCAGCCCCGCGATTTTGGCACATTTCTTTTGCACGATGACGGGGGATTGGTTGCCCGCCCAAATGGTCAGGCTGTCACCTTCGAACAGAGCGGTGGCGTTCATCGGTTCCATGGTGGAATGCGCCAGATAGGGCAGGCGATAGGTTGCCGTTACCTCGGTTGCGCCAGCGGGTAGGGTGTCCGCATCGCCATCATCGCGCATGGTCGAATTTGCTCCGCCATCAAAGGCCGCGTCTATTTTTGCGTCGATCTCAGCCATCGTGGCCGGATGAGGCGAGGGGCCCCAGTCCACCTCGACTGCGTCAGCGGCCTGCATGGCCAGCCAGGTATTGCTGGCCACCACGGCGATCGCATCGCCTAGGTCATAGACACCGTCCACACCTGGCATGGCGCGCGCGGCACTGTCGTCAAATCCGCGCATCTCGCCATTGAGATGAGGGTTGGCCCGCAGGGCTGCGAATTTCATGCCGGGGACGCGTACATCAATGCCAAAGGTGGCGGTGCCGGTCGCTTTTGCCTGCATGTCCACGCGGGGGACGGATTTCCCCAGATGTTTCCATTCTGAACGCGGGCGCAGAGGGACTTGCGGTGCCTCGATCTGCGCGGCGGCAGGGGCCAGCGCGACATAGCTAAGCTGGGTGCCGTCAGGTGCGATAACCTGGCCCTTTTCGGTGCGCAGCTTGTCCACGGGCAGGTTCCACTGCTCGGCAGCGGCCTGTTTCAGTGCCTCGCGGGCACTGGCCCCGGCGGCGCGCATCTTTTCATACCCGTCCACAGTAGAGGTGGAGCCGCCAGTAATCTGCAAAGACAGCAGCTTACCCACTTGTCCCAGCGCCCCAGAAACATTGTGCTGGAAGTCGCTCATTGCGTAGTCCTTGAAGGGCAGGGAACTGCCCAGCACCGCCTGATTGTAATATGCCTGCCCCGGAGGGCCGTGGCGTGTCGTGATCTGGGACATGTCCACGTCCAGTTCCTCGGCGACTAGTGCGGCCAAAGTCGTGTGGATACCCTGGCCCATTTCCGCGCGCGGGGTGATGATGCTGATCCCGTTGCCGTCGATCAGGACATAGGGGTTCAGGACTGCTTCGCCCTCAGAAGGAGCCAGCGGGTTGGGTGCCGGTGTTTTGATCTTGTAGACCCCGAAAGCGACACCGCCCGCAATGGCGGCCGAGCTGACCAAAAAGGCGCGGCGGGTGATTTTACCAATGCTTGCCATGGCTTAGCTCTCCAGTTCTTTTGCAGCGTCGTGAATGGCGGCGCGGATACGGGGGTAGGTGCCACAGCGGCAAAGATTGCCCTGCATTGCGTCATCTATTTCGTCATCCGAGGGATTGGGCACCTCGGCCAGCAGACTGGCGGCCTGCATGATCTGCCCCGATTGACAGTATCCGCACTGTGCCACCTGGTGTTTGACCCAGGCGTTCTGAAGGGCGTGCATCGCGTCGGGCGTGCCCAGTCCTTCGACGGTGGTAACGTCGCCTTCTACGTCCGATAGCGGGATCTGGCACGCGCGCACGGCCTCGCCATTTATCTGGACGGTACACGCGCCACAGGCCGCGATGCCGCAGCCGAATTTCGTGCCGGTCAGGCCCAGTTCGTCGCGCAGCACCCACAAAAGGGGCACCTCTCCGGGCAGCTCTACCTGATGGGTTTTGCCATTCACGGTTAGCGTGGTGGACATGGCCGTAGCTCCTCTTTCGGGTTTACTGTGACGTTGTGACAAAAGAAGGCAAAAGTGTCATTGTGTCAATTGACATTTTGTATATTTTCTGTCAGAGGTGTCTAAATGCAGGAATTAAAACAAAAAATGTCCGGGTTAGAGCCAAAGCAGCAGGCTATTCTTAGCTCTGCCTTTGAGGCGTTCCGACTGTATGGGTTCAAAAGGACCTCGATGGAGGATATTGCCAGGGGCGCAGGCATGTCCCGTGCTGCGCTGTATCTGCATTACCGTAACAAAGAGGATATCTTTCGTTCCTTGGCGCAGGGGTATTACGATGCTGTTCTGCCCCAACTGTCCGAGCTGTTTACCCAGGATTTGCCTGCGCCTCAGATGCTGGCGCGCGCCTTTGAGGTCCAGCATGGTTCGGTTGTCGAGGCATTGCTGTCCTCACCGCATGGGCCCGAACTGCTGGATACCAAATACGCACAAACCGCAGATATTGTCGCGGCAGGCGACGCCAAGCTGGCCGAGGTCTATGCAGGGTGGCTGGAACGATCGGCCCAAGCAGGGACGGTTTCGCTGGCCGGTTTTGGCGGGGATGCAGTGGCGCTGGCCCGCACAATGCTGGATGCACTGCACGGGGTGAAAATGGCCTTTCCTGGGATCGAGGAATACCGGGCATCAATCGCCCGGCTGGCGCTATTGTTCGGACGTGCGCTAAGCGATTGACACGCCCCCGGATCAAAGCTGCGTGCGCAATTCCCACAGTTCCGGGAATAGTTCGACCTCAAGCATTTTACGCAGGTAGCTGGTGCCGCTGGTCCCGCCAGTGCCGCGTTTCAGGCCGATCACCCGTTCCACCGTTGTCAGGTGGTTGAAGCGCCAACGGCGAAAGTAATCTTCGAGATCCACCAGTTTCTCGGCGAGCTCGTAGAGCTCCCAGTGGGCCTCCACGTCCTGGTAAATGACAGCCCAGGCGGCCGTTACCTTTGGGGATGCGTCATAGGGGGTTGCCGACGGGCGGTTCAGGGTGCTGTCGGGCAGGGGGGCCACGTCGGACAGGTGCCGCAAGGCAACATCATACAGCGACGGGCGCGCGAGCTCTTTTTGGAGCTGCTCCAACAGATCGGGCCGATGCGCATGGGGCCGCAGCATCGCAGTGTTGCGATTGCCCAGCATGAATTCGATCATCCGGTATTGCCAGGACTGAAACCCCGAGCTCTGCCCAAGGCTGTCGCGGAAATGCGTATAGTCTGATGGCGTCATCGTGCGCAGCACGTCCCAGGCAGAGTTCAACTGTTCAAATATGCGCGCAACCCGTGCCAGCATTTTGAAGGCAGGGCGGAACTGGCCGACTTGCAAAGTGTCGCGCGCGGCCGTCAACTCGTGGATGGCCAGCCGCATCCAGAGCTCGGAGGTCTGGTGCTGCACGATGAACAGCATCTCGTCATGGGCGGTGGAATGCGGGTGTTGGGCGGTCAGGATCGCGTCGAGGCCGAGGTAATCAGTATAGCTCATGCGGCCGTTGAATTGCATCTGGGCGCCATCCTGGGCGGGATCGAAGGGGCGATTGGTCATGGGGTGTCCTGTCAAATGGGTGTGGCGCATGGGGCTGATGTTGCGCCGTGAGTATTTTAGGCAAGATGAAAGCTGTGCCGGGCCTTGATCTGCTGACAGGGGGCCATGAGATGGGTGCGCCAATGAGCCGCCCAGCCGCCGGGCTGGCACATGGGAATATGGCGGGTTCGGTCGTGCATCAGGTGACCGCGTGGCGGGTTTTGTAGTCCGGGTGATCCCAGAGGTTGTTGTTGATGACATCCTCGATGATGTCAGCGGCGCCTATTACATCGGTTTCGTCGATATAGAGCGGTGTAAAGCCGAAGCGCATGATGTCGGGGGCGCGGAAGTCTCCGATTACGCCGCGGGCGATCAGGGCCTGCATGGCGGCGTAGCCTTCGGAGAAGTGGAACGACACCTGGCTGCCGCGCGCATTGGGGTCGCGGGGGCTGGCGAGGGTCAAGCCGGGGCAGCGCCGTTCGATTTCTTGGATAAACAGGGAGGTAAGGTGCTGCGACCGGGCGCGGATGTCGGCCATGTTCGTCAGGTCCCAGATGTCCAGCGCCGTTTCCAGCGCGGCGAGCGCCAGGACGGGCGGTGTGCCGACGCGCATACGCTCGATCCCGCTGCCGGCGCGGTAGGAGGGCTCAAAGGCGAAGGGGGCGTCATGGCCGAGCCAACCGGACAAGGCGGGGGTGACGGTCTGAGCATTGCGAGGGGCGACATAGATGAATGCCGGGGCGCCGGGTCCACCATTGAGGTACTTATAGGTGCATCCGACAGCGAAATCGGCGTTGCACGCTGCAAGCGCGACCTGGGTGGCCCCGGCCGTGTGGGCCAGATCCCAGACGGTTATGACGCCATGCGTATGGGCCTTGGCTGTCAGGGCTTTCATGTCGTGCAGGCGGCCGGTGCGATAGTCGACTTCGGTGATCATCAAGACGGCAATGTCATCGGCGATGTTTGACTCGACTTCTTCGGGAGCGACGACGCGCAGCTCGTATCCGCGGTCCAGCGATTTGATCAGGCCTTCGGCCATGTACAGGTCCGAAGGGAAGTTGCCGCTGTCTGACAGGATTATTTTACGGTTCGGTGGGGCCAGATCCAGCGCCGAGGCGAGAGCCTGATAGACTTTGATTGAAAGCGTGTCGCCTAGCACCACATGGCCTGGCTCGGCGCCGATCAGATGGGCGATGCGATCGCCGACGCGGCGGGGCTGCGTCATCCAGCCGGCCTTATTCCAGCCGGTGATCAGCATTCCCCCCCACTCGTCACGCATGACTTGTTCCATCCGAGCAGGCGCGGCCTTGGGGAGCGGACCAAGGGAGTTCCCATCCAGATAGATGACCCCGTCGGGCAGGTCGAACAGGGCTTTGGTCGCGGCAAAATCGGTCATTGGTGTCTCCTATACTGACAACGGCCATAGCGGATTTCGCTATGGCCGCGCCAACGATGCTTTTTGATCACCACATCAAGGTTGGTGATATGGGATATCAGACTTTGCCGCCTGCGATCTCGATTTCCTGGCCGTTGACGCTGCCAGATCCGGGGCCGCACAGCCACAGCGCTGCTTGGCCGATTTCCTCGGGGGCGATCAGGCGTTTGTGGCGGTTGGCGTCGACCATGATTTTCATCGCCTGTTCCGCGTCCATGCCGGAACGTTCCTGAATAGAGTCCACATTTCGGGTGATAATGTCCGTCGCCACATAGCCCGGACAGATCGAGTTGAACGTATAGTTCGACCCCAGGAAATCTTCGGAAATCGAGCGCATCATTCCGATCACCCCATGTTTCGAGGCCGCATAGGCACCGCCCCCCGGCAGGCCGCGCACGCCCGCGATCGAGGAAATGGCGATCACTCGGCCCCAATCTGTCTGCAACATCGAGCGCATGGATTCGCGCACGGTAAAGAACGCGCCGTCGAGGTTGGTAGCCATGATCTGACGCCAGAAATCTGTATCGGTTTTATGCAGCTTGCGGCCTTCGGCGATCCCGGCATTGGCGACGCAGATCTGAATAGGTCCGCGCTGGGCGACGGCAGCATCAATGACATCACGCACGGCGTTTTCATCCGTCACGTCCATCACCGCGGGGTGCATATTTTCACCCGCGACCTCCTCAAGTACGGCGATACGGCGGCCTGTGATGGTGACTTGGGCGCCTTCGGCAGCCAGCGCGCGCGCAATGGCCAATCCGATTCCTGTGCCGCCGCCAGTGACGAGCGCGTGTTTTCCTTTAAGGGTCATGGTCTCTCCTCCTCGCATAACATGGGCCACGATACGCGGGGCAAGAAACGAGGCAAGCGCGCCGTTCCGTCACTTTGGCATGCGATGGCATTCTGTTTTGCTTTACAAAGGTATTCATATCTGTGAATTTGTTATCCGTTCTTTGAGGGAGGATTTCCATGAAACGTTTACTTGGCGCTACCGCGCTATGCCTGCTGGGAACTGTGTTGTCGGCAAGTGAAGACATTGCAGATCAATACCCGCAATCGGAGCTATACGAGAAACCGGTCGAGGTGATTCCGCATGTGTTTTCGGCCATCGGTGCGACGGCACCCCCGAGGTATGAAAACAGTGGTCACAACAACAACCTGTCCTTTGTCGTCACGGGCGACGGGGTGCTGGTGGTGAATGGAGGCGCTTCGGCGCGTTTGGCCAAGGCATTACATGACGAGATCAAGGCCGTGACGGATCAACCCGTTAAGCTGGTGGTCAGCGAGAACGGGCAGGGGCACGCGGTCCTTGGGAATTCGTACTGGGCTGATCAGGGGGTCGAGATCCTGATGCACGAAGACGCCGCGCATGAAGTCAAGGAAAACGGTGACTTTATCCTTCAAGGCATGATCGGCTACAATAAGGACAAAGCCGAAGGCACCCGTATTGTGATGCCCACCCAGACCTTTGCCGACACATATGATGTGACGATGGGGGACGTGACGTTCAACATCCTGCACTTGGGGTCGGCCCATGGGCCCGGCGATACGCAGGTGTGGATTCCTCAGTGGGGTATGATGATTGCGGGCGATATCGCCTTTCACGAACGTATGCCCCCGATTTTCGCAGATACTTGCACCAGCTGCTGGATCGAGACCTGGGAAGAAAAGTTCGAGCCCTTGAACCCGACCTATGTGATCCCCGGACATGGGCATCCGACCAATCTGGCACAGGTTCGCCGCTATACACGCGACTATCTGGTCGATCTGCGAGAAAAGGTCGGCGCACATATTGACGACGGCGGAGATCTGGCTGGCGCGTATTACGTGGATCAGGAACGCTGGCGTAACCTGGATACCTTTGACGAACTGGCGACGAAAAACGCCGGGCGTGTCTACGAGGAAATGGAATGGGAGTAAGGGCGAAACCCGTCTTGCGGTCCGTTTTTCTGGCCGCGAGCTGTGCTCTGCCGCTGTCCGCCTTGGCCGAGGAAGCAGGTCCTCTGGCCGAGGCAATCGTCGAATACATGGATTTTGCCACTTACGAATCCGGGATCATCTTACCGCAACAGATTGACCAGTCGTTGTTTGCTTCTGCAATGTTTGTTGACACTCGGGATGCGGAACAATTCGCAACATCGCACATTCCCGGGGCGATTAATATCGACTGGCGTGCGGTGCCCGGTCGTCTGAGCGAGCTTCCTGAAACCGGAATGGTTATTCTGTATTGCAACACCGGCAGCCTATCGGCGCAGGCGACCTTTGCGGCGCGGGTGCTGGGGCGTGAAAACGTGGTGGTGCTGCAATCGGGGCTTCGGGGGTGGCTAAAAGATGCCGCATGGAAACCTAATTAGAGAAATGCCATTGTGCGCGAAGCTCTGGTTTTGGGGCGCGAGTGATTCCGGGCACAGTCCCGGAGGGCAAAAGGATTTGGGCAGAAATGCTGAAATGGATTGATATTCCACCGGTTTGGCTGCTGATTGCTGCTATTTTGGCCTGGGTGCAGGGCACCTATTATCCCTATGGGCTGAGCTTTGGCGGGGCCTGGGTGGACTTTGCCGGGGGCATTCTGGTGGGTGGTGGTCTCTTGTTGATGCTGCTGGCCGCGTTCGAGATGCGCAAACACCACACGACCATGATCCCGCATCGCGATGCGAATACGATGGTGCAATCCGGTATCTTTTCGCGCACGCGCAATCCCATCTATTTGGGGGATGTGCTGGTTCTGGCCGGTCTGGTGCTGCGTTTTGATGCAGTTTTGGCTCTGCCTCTTGTTCCTTTATTGCTCTGGGTTTTGGAAAAACGTTTTGTAATACCAGAGGAGGACAGACTTAGGGTAAAATTTCGTGCTAATTTCGCTCGATACTGTCAAAAGACGCGTCGTTGGATTTGACTTACCAAGCGGTTCAGTGCATCTGAGGCGCTAAACATTCGCGCAACAATATTGCGCGGAAATGAATAACAAGCTCTGAATGTGTCGGAGCACAAGGGGTTAACTGTTCTGAAGGGGGACATAAAAGTTGAAAATCGGAACTCCTAAGGAAGTATTCGAGGGGGAAAATCGCGTTGCGATGACCCCAGACTCGGCTTTGCAACTGCAAAAGCTGGGCTACGAGTGCGCCATCGAGTCCGGGGCGGGTGCCGCCGCCGGTTTCTCGGATGAATTGTATGAGAAGGCCGGGGTCGAGATCATCAAGACTGCCGCCCAATTGTGGAAAAGCGTGGATATCGTCGCCAAGGTGCGTCAACCCACGGAAACCGAGCTGAAGCGTATGGCCGTCGGCCAGACCTTGATCAGTTTCTTCAACCCGGCGGGCAACACCGAGGGTTTGGAATTGGCCAAGTCCAAAGGGGCCAACGTGATTGCCATGGAAATGGTGCCGCGTATCAGCCGCGCTCAGAAAATGGATGCGCTGTCGTCCATGGCTAACATCGCTGGCTATCGTGCCGTGATCGAGGCGGGCAACAACTTTGGTCGCTTCTTCACCGGTCAGGTGACGGCTGCTGGTAAAGTACCCCCCGCCAAGGTTCTGGTTGTGGGCGCTGGTGTGGCCGGTCTGGCTGCCATCGGGACGGCAACGTCGCTGGGTGCTAT
>Ga0070725_10000990_pt1 | contig 16725 bp, 17 predicted proteins | sample tdDd002_FD_69781 | JGI IMG/M metagenome (GOLD analysis project Ga0070725, IMG submission 69781) | Marine sediment microbial communities from the Atlantic coast under amendment with organic carbon and nitrate - tdDd00.2 | ecosystem: Environmental > Aquatic > Marine > Coastal > Sediment | place... | reverse complement strand
ATAGCCCAAGGAATCAAAGACATTGTTCTGATCATACCTCGACCTGTCATCGACTTATTCATTATAAGTGCCAGCATAAGACCAAGAACAAGTTCAAGTCCCACAGAGGCCACTGTGAAAATTAGCGTTATAACTAAAGATCCCTTCACACGATCGTCTTTCATTATGTTCTTGAAGTTATCTAAGCCAGTAAAGTTTGGTGCAATATATGCGGTCTCCAGTTCTGATGCAACTGCGTAAATGTCTTCTTCTAATATTAATTCTCCATTTGGACTCTTATTTCTTTCATACAAAGCATCAAGCATTGAGTAAGTGTTTTCGTCAAGTTTTCTCAAAGTCTCAGCTTGATCATTGCTCAGTTCCAGAATTCCTTCTGTAATGTCAAACACATTATGAATCGTGTTCAATTGGTCAGAATACACATTTCGCATACTATCGATCTGAGCCTTCGTCTCTTCATCTGTCACAACTTCTAATTCTGTATCTAAATAATAATCAAGATACTCATAGGTTTCATTCACAAGATCCATGTTGTATCTTTCATTAAAATATAAACCCGACTTCTGTTGATCATTCAATTGAAAATCAAAGAATGCATATTTTGTGGACTCAAATATTGGGATTATGGAGAATAGTAACATGAATATAATAGCCGGTATAATAAGCACATATCCCAAATTCTGATCTAGTACTTTTAGTATTTTTCTCACTTCAACACCCTCTTACTTACGAATTCTTACCATCTAAATAGAATTATTGTCTCTGTCTTTTAAAAAAAAGCTTTAGTGGTTTGCCACTAAAGCTTTTTGATTATTTCATTCATTTCCAGTTTTTCAAGCTTCGATTACTCAAGAGCTGATTCGATAGCAGTAACAGCATCAGTAAGTTCGCCATTATCTGACAAGAACTCATGTGCTTTCACTTGAATCGTGTCAGATACTTCAGCATAGTTCGCTGCAACTGGACGTGCGATCGTTGTTGATAATGCTTTCTGGAATGCAACATTTGTTAGAAGAGCATTAGATGCTAGAACATCTTCGTCTTCTAGAAGTGCATTGAATCCAGGTAGGTAACTTCCAACTGTTGCATTTATTTTTTGACCTTCAGGACCAGCAATAAACTTTAGGAATTCTACAGCGCCTTCTTGATTTACTGAATTTGCATTCATACCTAAAATCCATCCACCAACAGTACCGCCATTAGGAAGTGGAGCATAACCAACTTGATCAAGTTTAACTGGGTATTCGCCACTGCCTGCCATACCGTTCATGTAAGGCCAGTTACGTGCGAACACAGTCTCACCATTTAGGTATGCACTATGTGTTTCACCCTCTGTGTATGTCAAAATATCAATAGGCGTAGCATCTGAGTCTGCAAAGGCCTTCATTATTTCAAGACCACCTTCAACATCTGACCAGTTTTGAGTAAACTCATTAACGTTACATGTTAAACCTTCATATTGCTTAGACTGATAAACATGTCCATATTTTGTTCCTTCTTGACCAGCGTATTGCTCTGCCATTGCAAGGAAATCAGTCCAAGTGTAATCACCTGATTCAAGAACAGCAGCATCTTCAGCAGAAACGATATCTGCACGGTAGTATAGGAAACCTAAATCTGAGAAATAAGGCAGTACATAGTTTTTCCCCTTATACTTACCTGATGCCATAGAGCCAGCATTAAAATCTGTGACTTTCCAGCCAGCATCTTTAATCATACTGTTTAGGGGTTGTAGGTAACCCGCCGCTGCAAATTCGCCAGCCCACACAACGTCCATAGAAATCAGATCATACTCGCCAGATTGGCTTGATAATGAGTTCATAAGTTGATCGTGCATGCTGCCAGAGTCATTTGTCATTACCACAGCTTCAACTTCATACATATCGCTTGAAGCATTAAATGCAGCAACTATTTCATTAAGAGCTTCTGTAGGGTCTGCTTGAACGGCAAACTTTACAACTTTCTTTTCTGCTGGTGCATCTTCTGTTACAGTTTCAGTTGCTTCCGGCGTACTTTCCACCGGTTCTGTCGTTGTTTCCGGTGTGCTAGGTGCACAACCTGCAAGAATCATTGACAGCATAAGAACCATAACTATAACCATTGAAAACGTTTTTTTCATAGTGTTGACCCCTCCTCGAGTTAATATAATTGTATTATAGGGCTTGATTTATAAACACAATTATATTATTTTAATGTTAGTTACATGATTTTAACTTCAGCCCAAATATTGAGCTATAAGCCCTAAAAGAATGGAGGTTTTTTGATGTCTTTTCGTCATATTCATTTGAAAATGGAAAATATCAGTAGCTTTTATAAACACCCATCCTATTATTTAGAAAGAAAACTCCTCAGTGCCATGAAGCGCGGACTCAAAAATGATGTTATTGAAATCCTAGATGCCATCAATGCTTTGGAAAGAGCTAAACTAGCCGAATCACCTCTTCGATCAACAAAAAATTCATTAATTGCTTCATGCACATTGTTTGCACGTGCAGCAATCGAATCAAACGTGAATCCTGAAAATGCATATTCGCTCAGTGACGTATGTATTTTCGAAATTGAAAAAATCAAAGAGATCAAGCAACTTCAAGCTTTCGAATATGATATTGCTCAAGACTTTGTTGATCTGATTTTAAAAGAACGTACCGCGCAATATCCTATCCCAGTTGCAAAAGCCATACAGTTTATACACGAAAATATCGCTGAAGATATCTCTCTTCAACATGTGGCCAACCACACATCCACATCTAAGGAATATCTTTCAAGCCTTTTCAAAAAAGAAGTGGGATATGGTGTGGTTGATTATATCCAACTCCAAAAGATCGAAGAGTCAAAGTATTTTCTCGAATTGACCACCATGCCCATTCGAGAAATCGCTGAGCTCTTTAACTTCTGTAATTCTGGATATTTCTCTAAAGTGTTCAAAAAGTATGAATCTATAACACCCAATCAATATCGAAAGCTAAAGAACACATAAACTCAGAATTACAGGTTAACATTAGATAAATACCAAGTATGTAATTATTTAATCAAAATTATCATTTTTTGGTGTTTTCGAAGTTCAGTGCAGCTAGGGCATAATCAGTAAAAAGTAACCCCACATGGTTGTAAGAAATACTAATATCATGGCATTTGCCGCTTGGAACCCTAAGCGCGACAAGCCCAGTTCTGGTTTCTTTTTCAGGAGTGGGCTTAGTATTTTTTTGTAAATCAAATACGCAACAATTGATAAGACAAAATATTTTATAGCACTCCCTGAAAGTGACTCAGTCGTGAACTTTACTGCCTCATAGTTTTTGACGTAGATCAACTCCAGTGGATATGTCGCAAGCATAAGCAGTGACATACCTATAATAGAACCACACTTCCATGCATCAACCGCGTTGGCGTTTTCGTGTATAGAATCACCAAAAAGTATCTGTGAAAACTTCATGAATGAAATGAGCGTCCCAATGTTGATCAAGTACAAGGAGTACTCAGCATATCGTCCATATAGACTTTGACCTATCAAGTATTTACTCAAGCTTCCATTAAACAGAGGAGCGCCCGTAATTCCGAAAACGCCAATTAATAATCCAATCGATATAAGCGGATGGGTTTTAAACAAACCTCTAATTTTACGAATATCTCTTGTTCCATAGATCAGTATCACAGCTCCAGCACCTAGGAATAGTAAACTCTTAAATAGAAAATGATTCACAATATGAAGTACGCTTCCGAGATATCCAGCTTCTGTTCCAGAAGCCAGTCCAATCACCATGAGTCCAACCTGCGAAATAGTATGGTATGCAAGAATAAGCTTAATATCCTTTTGTAGCATGGCCATACCCACCCCAAATAAAGATGTGGCAATACCAAAGACAAGTATAAGATTAAAATAAGTTACCTGGCCGAACATACTCATCACACGCAGAAGGCCATATATACCTATTTTTACAAGTAAACCAGATAGAAATGCTGATATTTGAGTCGGCGCTGAACCATGAGCCAGCGGCAACCAACTGCTAACTGGGAATAATGCTGATTTAATAGCAAATGCAGTAATAAATGCACCTAGTGCTGCGTACTGAATTGTCGTGGGAGCACTCGCATTTAGTATTTCTGAAAGTAACACCATATCAAGCACACCAGTGCTGTTGTAAATGAAAATGACACCCATTAAATAAATCGTCATACCTACAGAATTGACCAGCAAATAATAAAGCCCTGCTTTAACAGATATCCCTTCTTTTTTGTAGGTGATTAGAATACCTGCAAGAATAGTGACCAACTCAAGTAAGATAAACACAGTAAATATATCCGCAGCTTGGAACAGCGCAAGAATTGCCCCTTCCATGAACAACAGAAAGAATAAGTATTTATGATCATCACGATGACTCACCCAGTCATAGGCAATGGAATATGTCATTCCAATCGTTGTTAATATCATAAAAACAATACTTGTTTGATCAACACGAAGTCCGATACCAACGCCTCTTGCCCATCCGCTTAACACGAATGAAATCTCTCCTGACATATGTACCTCTTTAAATAGCAAGAGTGTCATTAATATGAGGACAGGCTGAATTAACAAGCTTATTCTATTTATAAACCTACGATCCAACAGGTATATAACCACAGCTAGAATCATAGGGATGAATACTAGTCCAAGTGTCAAATTCTGCATTGAGTCCTCCATATTTGTAAGTAGATGTAGCTCTAAAAAGACACAACTGCTACCTAATTGTTTCTTCCATAGATAAAATTTCGTGCCAATCTAACGTGCCATAATAATGAAAGATTTTTATAGTCAACATAAGACTTAGTGCTGTGATAGATGCACCGATCACAATCGCTGTGATCATAAGGGCTTGTGGAAGTGGATCGACAGGTTTTAAATTATCCATTCCGACTATTGGAAGACCACTTCCAACATTTCTAGATAGGTTTATGAACAATAATATAAGCGATGTTTGAATCACATTTAGGCTAATCACGGATTTTATAATATTTCGACTATGAATCAGCCCGTAGAATCCAACGAGAAAGACCATGAATGCAATGGATGTACGTATCATTAAATATTCCCCTCCTCTAAAAAGATGATGATAATAGCCCCAATACCGAAAGCTACCTTCATACCAATAATCGAGTTAAGAGCTATTAAATAATACATGTGATAAGTATTGATACTATTTATACGACTCATAAATGTGATGATGATAAGCGATAAAAACAGTAGTTTTTCAATACGAATGATCCACTCTGTATTAAGCTTGTTCACCTCACCTATAAAGTATAAGAGAATAAAAGCTGATGCAAGTACAACCCCGCCTTGAAATCCGCCACCCGGTGACAAATCTCCATTAATGACAATATAGACCCCAAAAAGTAGAACAAAAGGAAGCAACAAACGACTGATAATGCGAAGCAGTGTAAATGTACTGGTCATTATCGCACCTCCTCATCTTTCTTACCCATAAACAATACACCTGCAGTTACAACAAATAGAATGCCCGCTTCAAGCAACGAGTCAAACAATCTGTAATCAAGATAAATCCCAGTGACCATGTTTTTCGCACCAACTTCTTCATATGTGTTTTGTGTGAAATAGTCATAGCTGAGTGTGTTGTAGGTAGATAACTCAGGAAGTATCATGGCCATAAAAAGAAGGCCCACTGAAATCAAAAGTAGTATCGTTAAAATTGATTTACAATTCTCCTTCATGATCTTTCACCCTCTCCCACTCAATCTGTCCATCTTCATGGAGACGTTGTTCTAAGTGTTCTAACATAATATTAGATGCATTTCCCATAACTTCTATATAGTCCTGTTCAGGATGGAATACACATATCAAATCAGTATTTCCTGGTCTGAAAACACCATGAACTGTGGTATTGTATTTGGTTGGTCTATTAATAAGGTTTAGATCAAGACCATAATCCAAACAAAATCTGTCAAGAACAATATAGAATCTCCGAATTGTATTAAAATCAAGTGAACCGTGATCACCAACGGCACCATCAAAAAATATAACCGTGAATACCTTTTGTTTCCCTACTGTAATAAGAAATATAAGAGGCACAAAAGCACAGCCTATGGCTACTTCTGCAAGAGCAATATCCGGTGCTTTAAGTATGAAATAAGCCGCAGCTGCTGAGAATGAAAATACCGAAAAGTACATGATCAAATACAAATTGTTTTTAGTCATGACAACTGCCACTGCCAATATGAGTATGATGATAAATATCATGGTTTCAAGCATCTGATCCCCCCTTGCTTCTTGGGAGTTTACCGAGAATCACCCTATCGGGTTTAATGCCATTTCGCATAGCTGAATTTGCAATTATTTGATTGGTTACAGGGTTTGTAAGTAAGTAAAAGACCAGCACCACGCCAAGTTTGAGTGTCATAACGTTCCATCCAGTTTTAATCATAAGAGCTGTAAAAAGTGTGATCACAGTGACTGAGTCAATTTTTGCGCTTGATAACAACCGGGTGTATATTCCCTTCAGTCTAAACAACCCGAATATACCAAAAATCATAAAGAACCATGCGAGGATCAGAAATACATTAGAAATCATTTAAGTCGCCCTCCTCTGAGTAAAAATCGGGATAAAAGGGTGAGTGAAATAAATCCCACAATGCTGTAGGTTATGGTTATATCAAGAACCGCACTGGAATTTATCATGACAGCATAGACTGTGATAAGAAGTACAATTTTAATTACAATTAAGTTTAAACCAATCAGGCGTTCCCAAATCGATTCCCCTTTAAGCATGTAATATATAAGTGTTAATATGGACACCAGTAAAAAGAACACAGTAATTTCATACATTATAGAGGATCACCTCCTAAAAATGGTTTTTGAAACTTATGGAGTATAACATGGCAGATATCATCCACATCGTCATTGGTTTCTGCAAAACCCAGAATGGTTAAGGTTTGATTATGAACTTGCAGTGTCATAGTCCCTGGCGTAAGTGTGATGGCATTGGCAATAAGTGCAATTGCAAATTCATCTTCAATATTTAGTTCAAGCTCGAAAATAATTGATCGGTCTTCTCCTGCCATAACACGGAGAATGTGCTGATAAGCGGCAAGAAAAATTTCTATAAGAACAATCACAAGAAACCATAGTAAATGGAAATGATGACGGATAAGAACTTGCTGAGATTCGTATTTTCTAAAACTATACTCTGTAACGATCAAAACAACTAAGACTGAAATCAGCCCCGTAATGAGCGTGCGCCTGTTCAACTCCCCACAGATGACGATCCAGAATCCCAACAGCAATATGAACTTAAAAAATCGACTCATCCATTCTCGCCTCATAATCTGCCTCCAATAAAAAACGTTATTTTTTTATTATTACCCGAAAATGGAACAACTATCACAAGTTAGGTGATTTACATAAAAAAATAAGATATGTACATTTGCATAACGAATGTACATATCTTGTGCTCACTTAAATTTCTATTCTATTTTCTGTAATTGGTCATTCACAAAGGTCTTATGAATATGATCCGCGCCACTTAAAAATAACATGGGCCCATAATACATTTCAAACTCCATCACGTCTCCGACAGAATAATTCGAAGCCTCTGGAACAGTCACAATTAAGTGATCTGAACTGCTTCCAATAAGCTTAATTTCTTCATTTCTTGGAATAAGCTGCTCCATAAAAGCAAAATCCTGTCGACCAAGAGCTAGAATGGCACGTGTTTCCCATCCACGATCTTCATACTCAGGTGTATTTCCAAATGCATCAATAAATATTTCTCCAATAGGGTGACTGGGCTTACGTTTAAGCTCCACGATCTGTGCTTCAATTAACACCGTGTCTTTATGTGTCCCTGGTAGCTCTACATTCCAAATGTCAGGTAAATCTCTTGCCAGTAGTATGCCCTCCCCAATTCTTAAATGGTTCACGCCTTTTGGAAGGATCCCTTCATATACCATTGGCAGTGTAGATGTTGCCCCACCAGAAATAATCTCAAGCGATCTACCAATATAATTTTCAATAATACCAGCAAGTTCAACCAGATCATTCAAATTATTTATGGTTGGTTTTACAGCGCCATAACATCCTAAATTGGTACCAACGCCTGCAAGAATTACGCCTGACATATTCTCAATTTCAATGGCCGACTGAATCAATTCTTCTTTTTCTATAAAGCCTTCGCGTAGATCACCCAAATCGCACATTAGAACAATTTTGTGATGCATATTTTGCTTTATACAGGCTTCATCAATAGCCTTAATTGTTGTCATTTCTGAGTTTAAGCTGATGTCTGCCGACTCAATCAATGCGTCTACTTCCGATGGCATTGGAATTCGAGTGAGCAATAACGGTAAGTCAATACCAGCCATTTTTAGATTCTTCAAATTTCCAAGTCTTGCATCTCCAATTTGTGACACACCACCTCTTATCATTGCTTTTGCAACTTCAGGGGCACTATGCATACCTTTTACGATACCACAAACACCGACATTCTCACATCTGCATCTACTTGATATTTCTCTTGCGTTGTCTTCTATATAATCTAGTCTCACAATTAAATTCGGGTATACTGCTTTATTATTTATATGTTTCATAACTCCACCTCACATGTTCTTTATGTAAGATTATACAGAGTTAATGAATAAAAACACCGTCCATAAGTCCTTTAATGATGCCAACCATAAAACCATCCATAAGCCAATCCGAAGACCCAACCATAAAATCTACTCTTCAAATACTCTTACAACATTAGATAGTTTTCGAATGCCTTCTTCAATTCTTTCTTCACTTTCACTGGAGTATGAAATTCTAATTGCACTCCCAGAGTCAGTTCCATACACATGACCCGGGTAGATCAATACACCCGCTTCAACAGCTTTTTGGAATAATTGATCTTCAGAGATATTTTTATTCAAATCCACCCATACATAGAATCCCCCCATTGGAACCTTCCAAGTTCCAAATCCGGCCATATGTGCTTCGAGAGCTCTTATTGCAGCATCTCTACGTTTTTTAAGGCGACTTCTAATTTCATCAAGTGCAATTTGTCTGTGACTAGACTTAAACCAAAGTTCGGTCACGATTTGAGACAATGTGCTCGCGCCGTAGTCCACCTGCATCTTAATATCGCTCAGCCTGTCTATCACAGAAGTCGGACCTACCACCCACCCGATGCGAAGTCCTGGGCTTAAGTGTTTTGATACACTTCCAATATAGAGCACTTGCCCTTTAGTCTCCATGCTTTTAAGAGGTGCAGGAGGCGGCGCATCAATCCAAAGTTCTCTATATACGTCATCTTCTAAAATTGGAATATTGAGTTCCTCACAGACAGCTAATGTTTCTTTTCTGCGCTCTTCACTCATCAGACGACCTGTTGGGTTCTGATAATTTGGGATTGTGTACAGTACTGAATGATGATTTTTCGGTCTTGCCTTATAAAGAGCATCTGGAATAATGCCCGCTTCATCGCAGTCAATTCCACGCTTTCTCATATCTAATGATTTAAGTATATTCAACGAGTATAAATACGATGGTTTTTCAATGAGTGCTGTCGAACCACGTTGTAAAAGCCCAAGTGCAATCAGTTGAATAGCTTGAAGTGCACCACTGACAATAAGAATTTCACTCGGATCAGTTTCTATTCCTATGGTCTTCAAATGTGCACACAACTCTTTTCTCAGTGAATAAAGACCTTTTGGTTCTGTATAGTCAAGGGCCTCTGTAATCCTTGCGGCTTCTTCAATTAAATCATGCAGCTTAGTGATTTTAAAACTCTCAGGCATAGCTGCACCTGAACTTAACCGAATAATCTGATCATCAAAATCAAGGTCATTGATTTTTTGGATGATTTCTCTATTTGGATAATACATGCTGTCTTCTACGTAATCATTCCAATCAAAAGAACCCACATCATCTGGTATTGATGAAACCCTCGTTCCGCCTTTACCTCTTGTCTCAATAAGCCCAAGCGCTTTTAACTCGTCCATTGCAAGAGCGATGGTGCTTCGGTTCACACCAAATAATTCACTCAAAGCTCTTTGTGATGGAAAACGGGTATCTATCTTATACTTAGAAGATCTAATCGACTCTTCAAAGTGTTTTACAATTTGCCGAAACAAAGGAACATTACTGTCTTTGTCTGGTCTCCAGTCTATGATCATAGGTACTCCTCCTAGAATTTTGCTTTATTTAATAACCCTAACATGAATGAAGATAAAATCTCAAGGTATACAGCCATATTCATATAATTTACACTCAACATAAATAGGTGAAAGCATGATTGCTTTCACCTATTTTTCAAAATTAATTTTATGATAGTGATTTGTGAAGGTTTACTTATCAAATCCATATTGTTCTTCCATATCTTTAAAAAATGCATAAACTTTAGGGGCTTTACGCTTCAATTCATTATGGGTTTCATTATTCAAATAATACATTGTGAATGCCTCAGCAAAAAACTCTTCATCATATTCATAATATGCACCTTCAAATAGGTTCGACTCCTGATCCGTCAAAGTTGCAAATTCAGTTGTCGCAGAATCTTTGCCATATTCATAGAACACGACAAAATCAACTTGATGGCCAATTTCGTGGAGCTCCAAATTATGAGAACCATGTGCATCACCAGGATCACTATATCCTATTCGGGCCACTATAAGTTTTCCTCCTGCACCTGGTACGTCATCCCAAGTTAATCCAGTTTCTTCCCATCCCCGTGGTACAACACCTTTTAAGTGTTCATACTCTGGTTCTTCAGTCATCGGATTATTAATCAGGCGTATACGCGTCCCTTGTTCTACAAGGACTTCCACATAATTCTCAGGTACTTTTTCTATGCGACTCAACATTTCAGAAGCTTCATCTACATCATAGCTGTCATTTGGGAGTTCAACAAAATACTTAAGCAACAAATCAATTTTTTCACTACCAACTAGGTTTATTTTTTCTGCTGCATCTCTGTCTATGACACCTCTATAAACAAGTTCCTCAATTAAAGTAACATTTTTTCCTTTTACATTTTGACTCAGCGTCTTTTCAGATAAATACGCCACATGATCTCTTAAAAAAGGTTCTGTTTCCAATCCTATTTTTTCTTCAAAAGTTATCATGCCAATCTCTTCAGCTTTATCAAGGGAAGTATCCCACGCAAAGTCACCATCATCTGGGTTGTATCCCAGTGCTTTTAGCAAAAACGTCATATAAGATCTCGATTGAAGAAGATCATTAGAACCGAATTTTGAATCGCCCACCCCAGATGTTAAACCTTGATAATAAGCATATGTGACCCAGCTATGCCCCCACTGTGGTACATCCGTAAACACTGCACCCGAATTCTCATACTGAGTGATGGCTTCAGCTTCCCCTAATAATTTCACTAGGATAATAAGACCCTCCAGCCTCGTTGGTGTTCTTTCAAGCTCAAAGCCTTTATCTGATCCAACAAATACACCCAACTCATATAAATGAATGGCTGATGTACCATACTCAGGTAAGCGCGCACCAAAAGTAGGCGCTGTAACCATTAATGATAATACCAAAATGAGTGCAATCGTACTTTTACGTATTCTCATATTTTTTTGCATAAGAGGCTCCTTTCAATTGATAGATACCCATCAACAAGAAAAAGCACACATCCCATAACTGGAATATGTGCTTTAAGGATTCTTATTCGAACGACTTATCAATCATCTCTAACAGAGGAGCTATCTGAACAAGTGTTGGCGCACCCTTCATCCATACTTGTTGTTTCAGAACTTCAAGCAATTCTTCTTTTGTAGCGCCATGATTTATGGCCTTACGAAGTTCAAGTTTAGAACGTTTGTCATTCTCATCAAATATTGCTGTAGCAAGAGCTATCATATATCTGAATTTAAGTGGAATTGCGCCTTCTTCGTTCCAAATATCATGATGATACTCAGCGATTCTATTGCTGAATGATTCACCAAATTTCTCTGCAAGCATTGCACCAGGTGGTGTAAAGCCTATTTCCTGTTTGAATTGTTTTTTATGTTGGTCTTTCATATGAATTCTCCTTCCATACTCTTAACGTGTATATTTCAATAGATCGAATAGACTTCGAAACGATTTCGTTTTTTATTGATGTGGTATACACATAATATACACTATTTCAGTACAGTTAGTCGTAACTTAAGTTACCGTTTAAACTTATTGTTCCAATTCATAGACCGCAGGAATACCAATTAAGCTCACTTGGATTATTTTATATATTCAGAAGACTCAATAGCTTAGACTCCCCAACAGCTTCAATCAGAAGCGGAATCCTTGGACCATTGTTCTGCCCCAACACCAGATTATATACATGTTTGAATAATCTCTTCTGATTCGACCGCTTTACCTTCGGGTCCTCATCGTAACAAATTGCGTAGATACGACGCATCAGCTCTTCTTCGCGATAATTCGTCTTTTCTCTTATCACGTCACAGAAAGATTCCAGCCAAGCTCGATCATCTGCCACAAGCGTCTCAAAATATGCAGTGTTTGCACTGGCATTCACTGTGATATTCCGCTCCGGCTGCCACTCCCTGATCCAGTGTTCAGCTCGTCGGCTGACCTGTTCGACTTGGGACTGCGAAAATCCCTCACCCATCCGATTAAGAAGACTTGTGAGAATCTCATGATCATAATTAATCAATGGAAAAACGCCTGCCACTTGACTGAACTTTGGCAATGGTTCCGAATGTTCATGAACCTGTGCCAATGACAATGCATACGCCACACCTTCATTCGCCAGGATACCTTCTTCAAGCTGGGCACTGTAACGCTCATACTCTGTGTAGTTTCGATTCACATCGTTGTCCAGACCAATATTAAAGGCCGCACCCGGAAGATACTTTGAAAAGATGAACAGCAATACTTCCGGCAAATATACCTGAAGCAAGTCGCCTGGTGTCAGTACGTTTCCAGAAGAACTGGACATCTTGCTTCCGCCACCCTTAATTCCTATAAACTCATAGGCCACATACTCAGGCGCATGATGATTGTATATATGCTGGACAATTTCCTTCGATACGTTGAAGCTTCCAGTTTCCGAGGAGTGATCACGCCCACCAGGCTCAAAGATAACGTCTTCAATCATCCATCGCATTGCCCAGTCACTCTTCCAGTTCAGCTTCATACAACGTGCCTCAAGTACTTTAAGATCACTCGAATGACCGCATGTGCAGGAATATGAAACAATCTCTCTAGCATCATCAAAAGCATGGATCGTCGTATTGTCTCGACCACAGCTTTCGCAGTAAACTGCCACAGGATAGAAATTGTTGCGTTCTTCCTCCGCCGATTCCTGTGTTTTGAAGCTCATGAGGATGTCATAGATCTCACGTCTACTTTTTAATGTATGAAGGATTTCATTGTTGTAGCGGCCATTTCGATATTCCTTGTTCTGATAAATGAACTCCACATCGATTCCAAACACACTGAGTGCTTCTTCGAATTCACACTCAAAGTGCTCAGCGTACGACCCATGACATCCGTATGGATCCGGAATATCAGCATACGGCAGACCAATATACTGCTCGTAAGATGGATCGATATTCTTTGGAACCTTTCTGAACCTGTCGTAGTCATCCCATGAAAAAATAAACCGTGTCTGCTTTCCAAGCTTTTGCAGTGCCCGCACCACAAAATACGTTGTAATGATCTCCCTAAAATTCCCAATGTGCACAGAACCAGATGGGCTGATCCCCGACGCACATGTATAAACCTCTCTATCTGGATACTTCTCTATAATTTCTCTTGCAACTCGTTCTGCCCAATGCATATATACACTTCCTTTCGATAAATAATCCGATTTATTATTTTCACCTTGTTTATTCAAATCAATTAATTTTTCCCTAAGATTTTAGGCGAGTAAATTCTTTGTTAGGCAAGGCGCAAGCTCTATTGAAGTGGTGAGCGTACGAAAGTACGTGATCCATTTCAATAGAGCGCAGCAACGCAGCATAACAAAGAATTTTCCGCATAAAAAAAAGAACTTTCACCCCCAAGACTTATTAGTCTTGAGGACGAAAGTTCGTTAACTTCGTGGTACCACCCCAGTTTGTTGTCATGTCACCATGTCAACCTTATCGGGTACGGCCAAATGCTTATACCCTATCTCTATAACGGGAGATCCCGTCGCAGTATCATCCAACCTGTTTGTCAGAATCCGTGCGAAGCTCAGAGGCTTTTCTCATTATGAACATCCATACGCCTTCCCAGTAATCGGCGCTCCCTGTAATGTCTCATTCATAACTAATCTTCTCTTCAAAGCTTTTAAAAAATGTTATTGTCATGTATTTTACGCAATTTATGAATTAATGTCAACCCTAAGATGTTTACTACACATCAAGCCCGCGAATCTGAGCTTGATCAATACCTCTCAGTTCAAGGTCAATCATTGCATAATTTTTCAGACTTGGACTTAAGTGTATGGCTTTTATAACATCCTCAGTTGCCCGCTTCATTTTACCGAGTCTCATAAGCATGATGGCTCTGTTGTAATAAAGCACACTAACCTCTGGATTGTGCAAAATTGCACTTGTTAATACATCAGCTGCTTTTTCAAATTTATCTTGAGACTTATATATTATAGCTTGATTCAGGTAGCTATAAGCATAAGTTTCCCGGCTCAATATAGACTGGTCATAGAGATCAATCGCTTCTTCTAACTTTCCCATTTTCTTATAAAGCACAGCCTTATTAAACAGCGATAAATAATGCGTTGGATCAATCTCAAGAGCTTTATTTGTCCAAATCATCGCCTCTTCATTACGATCACGACTTTCACAATAAGAACCATAATGATTATATGCTAATAACGGATCTGGCTCATACTTTATAGCAGCCTTAAGATGAGCTTCTACAAGTTCGTCTTGTTTTCTTTCATCATAAATATCCGCGAGATAAAGATGGGCTTGGTAGTACCCAGGATCATATTCAATCGCCAGCTTATAATACTTAACCGCTGAATCAAAATCCTCTAATTCTTCATAGATGATAGCTTTACCATAATATGCTCCAGCTTCTGTTTCTTCAATCGCAATGATTTCATCATAGAATTCCAACGCTTTTTCTTGATTGATATACTCATCATGGAACATAGCGATGTCATAAAGCAGATCAACATTATCTTTATTTCTCTGATAAATACGCTCATATATCGCTGCGGCCTTTATGATATTTCCATCTTCAATCAGCTGATGTATGAGAAGATTATAATTATCTACATTAATTTCTTGATTCAATTTAACACCCACTATTTCTTTCTTGCTACGAATACTTCACGGTTCACAGCTTGTTCTACCCAGTGCTCGAAGTCGCCATATACACCCTCAGTCAATACTTCATAACCTGAGGCTTCAAAAGCTTCATTCAATTTTTCTTTACTCAGTGTAAAAGCATTGTAAGAGATCACAACAGTGCCGCCTTTTTTCAGTACTTTTTTCCATGCGACACTCGCATCTTTCAATAGAGTGAGTACATCAACAGGCTTTGCTTTTGATCCACCCGTATGTTGAACACCGTACGGTACATCTGTCACAATGACATGGAATGAATCTTTTTTATAGAAATTATTCACATTCAATGTGTTACCATTGGCGAATTGAATTTTACGTCTATTCTTAGCTTTAAAATTCTCAGTACTATCAGCTGTTTCGATTGTATATTTTATACCTTTACCACTGCCTTTTATGGCAATTGTTTGGTGTGCTGATTCATGCTTGTATTTATGATATTTCAAATATCTCTTCAAGTATTTATCGATTTCTTCACACTCAGCTTTTTTTAGTTCAACGCCTGATACGTTGTAACCCTTAATCAAGCCTTCATAAAGCGTTGTGCCTCGGCCGCACATCGGGTCTAGAATGTTGAGCGGCTCTTTAAATTGCTTTGCAAAAGCACTTGAAAACACACCCACATTAATCATCATAGATGTGAAATCTTCATTGGTCTTACCAGAATACTTCAAAATGCTCGAAATATCATTTTTAAAGTAAGTCTCTTTACCTTCATTCATTGGAACGATCGCTTCACCGACAAATTGGAATAAAACAAAATTTGACGACAATCTATGAATGGCTTCCAAAGCGTCACCTTCAATGATCTCAGTCTCAAACGTGAGGAGCTCAAGGCCACCAACTGTTTCATAAGCCACCTTGTCAATATCGAGTCCAAGAGCTGATGACATAATCATAAACTCATTAATAAGCAATACGCTTGTGGAATCAAAATAACGTTTATTTTGATGTGGGTATCTTAATATTCCATACTTCATAATTAAATTCCGTCCTTATATATTTATTCACCGTGTAACTCACTAATAATAATATCAATAATTCAAGTTTCTAAACAAACATTATACCAGATGTTTTAATTTCAGTCGACAGATGCCTGGTCCAATCTCCACAGATGCAATTCAAAAGTTCAAAAAATTACTTTATCAAACTTTTTCGAACTTTCAGAACTTCTAATTCCAGTTTATATTTACAATAATATGCATCAAATTTGTAAATATTCATGAATTATGCCCTGTAAACGAAATTGAAAAACTTCAATATTTGTATCAATTCGCCCCTTTTATCTTTGGTTAATTTCTGTTATTATACTCAAAGTGCGCAAATTCAATTTAGTTATGAAAGGGAATTTGACGTGGAAAAACTATTAAGCTTATTTGGCATTTTTGTAATGATCTTTATCGCATATTTACTATCTGAGGACAGAAAAAATGTTGATTTCAAACT
>Ga0070725_10000988_pt1 | contig 16736 bp, 19 predicted proteins | sample tdDd002_FD_69781 | JGI IMG/M metagenome (GOLD analysis project Ga0070725, IMG submission 69781) | Marine sediment microbial communities from the Atlantic coast under amendment with organic carbon and nitrate - tdDd00.2 | ecosystem: Environmental > Aquatic > Marine > Coastal > Sediment | place... | reverse complement strand
CTTGCTTTTTTACTACCTGATTAGGTTTAGTAGTTACAACCTTAGTTACGGTTGCTTTTTTAGCCCCTTTAGAGCCCGTATTTTTAGAAATTGCGGCATTAGCACTGCCAAAAGTTAAGATTATAAATAATAGAGCTAGCATTATTTTCATAAACGTTATATCTCTTTGAAAAGAATTGAGTTTAAATTATAGTAATGAAAATAATTTTGTCAACCTCAAAAAAACCTCCCTATAGGGAGGTTCTAATAACTATATAATTTTGCTCTTAAATTATTAAGAAAAACATCAATATTACTGTAAATACTTCAATAATAAAATATGTTGGAGCTATTTTGATTCCGCAATGACGGCATTTGGCTCTTAAAAACAAATATGAAAAGATTGGAACTAAGTCCCAGAATACTAATTCTGTTTTACAATTAGGACAAAAACTACGTTTTGGATTTAGTAATGACATTTTACGTGGAATACGATAAAAACAACAGCCTAAAAATGAACCAATAGAAGCTGCAAAAGCAAAATATAAACTATAAACAATAACAGGGTATGCCTCTAATACATAGTTAAAGGCTAGATCAAAGTTTTGAATTGTAAATAATAGTTGGTCTATATACATTTTTATAGTTTTGTTTTTTTGCTGAGGTTCCAGATCAAGTCTGGAATGACATAATTTTTTGTTTCCATTTTAAATAACTAAGTAATTTAAAAATGTTGTTGATTTTATTTAGTCAAAAGTGTAGTTAAACTACATTAATTGACTAAATAAAATTAAGAATATTACAAACTAACAGTTATTTAACAAATATTTGAAGATTTATTCATAGTACAATCAATTGTGAAAATACCTGGCAGTTCTCTGTAACGATTATCAAGATCTAAACCATAACCAACAATAAACATACCTTCCGGAATTGTAAAACAGCAGTAATTTGGTGCAATTTTGCATGATTGACGCTTAATTAAAGCTATAATTTCAATACTTGCTGCATATTTTTCAGCAACTACTTTTCTTAAAGCAGTAATTGTCTTGCCTGAATCAATAATATCTTCTAAAATTAATACTGGCTGATTACCAAAAGAAGTTGGTAATGCGTTTGAATTAATTCTTGTATCTGCGACCTGTTCTACTTTACTTGTTACAGAACCTGCAAAGTATAAAGTAACCGGGAAGTTTAATTTTCTAATTAAGTCAGCAGCAAAAATAAAAGCGCCATTTAATGTAACAACTAGATTAACATTAGCTTCATTCTTATACTTTTTGTTAAGTTCGTCGGCTAATCTTTCAACTCTATTAGCAATAACTTGTTTGCTATATAAAGGTTGCATTAATTTTTGCATGGCGCTTTTCCTTAATTTATTTTACTCTTTTAATGATATCTTCTAAGTCTTTTACACTGTAATTACCAGAAGTAAACTCTTCAGATTCCATGATTTTTCTGTGTAATGGTATATTTGTTTTTATACCACCAATCACGAACTCTTCTAGCGCACGTTTCATTCTTGCGATAGCTTGCTCTCTTGTAGCGCCATGAACAATAAGTTTAGCAACCATTGAATCATAATACACAGGAATTGTATATTCTGGATATAAAGCTGAATCAACTCTAATACCTAAACCACCTGGAGTAAAGTAATCTGTAACTTTACCTGGGCTTGGCATAAATGTTTTTGGGTCTTCAGCATTAATACGACACTCAATTGAATGACCACGAGGGCGTAATTTAATACCTTTAAGCTCTAATTCTTCACCATAAGCTACTTTAATTTGCTCAGCGATTAAGTCAACACCGTTAATAAGTTCTGTAACAGGGTGCTCTACTTGAATACGTGTATTCATTTCAATAAAGTAGAACTTGTCATTTTCGAATAAGAATTCAAAAGTACCTGCTCCAACATAACCCATTTTTTCACATGCATTAACACATAGCTCACCTAGCTCATCTCTTTGATCAGCTGAAAGAATTGATGAAGGAGCTTCTTCAACCACTTTTTGGTGACGACGTTGTAATGAACAATCTCTTTCACCTAAGTGAATAACGTTTCCGTGCTTATCACCTAAAACTTGAATTTCAATATGCTTTGGATTTTCTAAGAATTTCTCAACAAACATTGTATCATCACCAAAACCAGCCTTAGCCTCTGTTTGAGCAACTTTAAAACCAGATCTTAATTCTGCTTCATTAAATGCGATTGTCATACCTCTACCACCGCCACCTGCTGTTGCTTTAGCAATAACTGGATAGCCAATCTCTTGTGCGATACGACAAGCATGATCAACATCATCAACTCCACCATTTGAACCAGGGATTGTTGGTAGGCCTAACTCTTGAACATATTTAATAGCTGTGATTTTATCACCCATAAGCTCGATATGTTCTGATTTTGGTCCAATAAATTCAAAACCAGCTTCAGTAACCATTTGAGCAAATTTTGCATTTTCAGATAAGAAACCGTAACCTGGATGGATAGCCTCTGCGTTTGTAATTTCAGCAGCTGAAAGAATAGCTGCCATATTTAAATAAGAGTCTTTTGGTGCTTTAGAACCAATACAAACAGATTCATTAGCCATTTTTACATGAATAGCATCTGCATCTGCTGTTGAGTGAACCGCTACAGTTTGAATTCCCATGTCACGACATGCTCTATGAATTCTAGCTGCAATTTCACCTCTGTTAGCAATTAATATTTTTTTGAACATAGTTTAAATCTCTTTTTAGTTTTTTTGAATAACTTCGATTTTTGAACGAATATTACTTTAATCTGGATTTTTTTGTTTATTTTCGTAGCGGTGTATACTTAACTACATAACGCAAGAAATAAGCAAAAAGTCTGCCAAAATATCATTATTCTATGATAAATAATGGCTCGTCGAACTCTACACCTTGCCCGTCTTCAACTAAGATTTGCTTAACTGTACCATTTCTATCAGAGTCAATTCTATTCATTGTCTTCATAGCTTCAATAATACATAGCTCTTGGCCAACTTTTACTTTATCACCAGCTTTTACAAATGACGCTGCATCTGGTCCTGGTTTAGTATAGAATGTACCTACCATTGGTGATTTTAGCATTTTTGATTCATCAGCTGCTTTTTCCGCAACAGGAGCTACTGGTGCTACTGGTGCAACTTGAGCTTGAGCTGCTACTGGAGCTACTGGTGCCGCTGCTACTGGAGCTGCAATAACTTTAGGTTCACCATTTCTTTTTAGGTGAATTTTTAGATCTTTGTCTTCAATTAGAAGCTCATCTAAGTTGTTTTTTGTTAATAAGTCTACTAATTCTTTAACTTGTTTAGTATTTGTAGTCATTTCTTCTCACTTTATTTAGTTAGTCTTTTGAAACTCTTTGTGCAAATTTTTCGATTTTTTCTAAGTGTTTAATCTGCTCATTGATTGTATCAAGTTGCTCAATCCACTTTTCTAAAAGTCTTTGCTTTTGGCTATCACTTGAATCCTGCGATAACGCTTTTAATTGTAAAATCTGCTGTGTAAAATCAGGATATTGTGCCATATCGTACCTTTAGTTTAATATTTTTTATAAATCTATCAAGAACAATTTAACATATTTTTTATTTTCTGTAAAGAATATTAGGTAGTTATAAACTTCTACCAAAATTTAAAAAGCGTCTTTTTTACAACACCTTAAAAAATTCAAAGATTACTACTGTTGTAAAAACAACAAACTAGGTAAAGAAAAGAAACTTTTCTACCTAATTCTGCTTTGACTTAACTTTCTTTCAGCTGCTAAAATATATCTAATTTTTACAGATCATACAAACTGATTTGTATAAAATAAACTGATCATGACAAAAATAATAAAAAAGGAGTCAACAATATGATCCCAGCAGCATCAAACCCAAACTGGGCAAAGCTTGTTAAAGGTGAAGTATCTTATACTTTTAAGTGTTTAGCCTTAAAAATTGCATTAACGCGTTATCAAAACAGAGTTAAATTTAACGATGCAGGACTAAATGAAACAATCGACGAACTAATAGGATTCTTTAAAAAAAATGAAGCTTTATTAGCAGACGATATAAAAACAATCTTTGGATAGAGAGGACTTAAACAATGCAAACAATTTTTACACTTCAAGAAACTATTGATTTAATCAATCAAGATAAAGCCCTAATGATTGCAGGGGATGAAAAACTACTAGAAAAGCTACCTACAGGTAACTGGATTGGTGGAACAACTGCTTACTTCATCGGTGATGAAGGCGGTACTATTAGCAAAAGCAAACTATTTGTTGTTACAAGAACAGATGATATCGAAGCAATCACAGTAGAAGAATTTGATAGCACAAATATTCAAGAATTCCCTGCAAATGGCTATTCTAATGGTGTAACATTAATGATTATTCCAGCTTTTTCAGATATTCATCAAAACTATGCTAAAAACGTAATGGAAATCGACGGTGTTTTCGATAGACCTGTTGCGGGTTGGGTTTCAGGCATTCACTTAGATGAGCTTGATGTAAAATCACCAAAAGTAATTAATGGTAAAACAGGTGAGTTACTTAATGATAAAGCTATTGTGGCTCAGCTTAAAGTTAAAGATGGCATTACACCAACAATGGATATCGTTAATCTATTTAAACAAAATGAAGGCGATACTATTACATTTGGTAAAACTGGATTTTCTGGAGATGTTGCACTTGTTAACGGCAAAAAAGTTATCTTCAGTGAGTACTTAACTGAAAACAACATTGATTCTCAATTACCTCTTGTAGCTGACTTTAACGGCGCAATGATTAACGTATCATTCCAAGAAGTAAATAATGATAAAGGCTATGTAAACTTTTATGCTCCTGTTTTTGAAGGCATTGAGTACCGCATCGCAGAACCAATTAGCAACTATGTTGAAGAATTTAACACTGAAGTAACAGATATTAAAGAAGCTCCATTTATGAGCGTAAACTGTATCCTTAACTTCTTATATGCTGAATTAGATGGTAAGCAAACAGGTGAAATTAAAGGCCCTATCACATTTGGTGAAATTGCATACCTATTACTAAACCAAACAATGGTTCACGTTAGTGCAAAATAATTTAATAAAATATTAGAAAAGAGCCTTATTAAGGCTCTTTTCTATTTGTCTTTTTCTGTATTTTTAAAGAACAACTCTAAATCTTCTATCTGCTGTTTTAAAATTAAATCTTCTAGGTTATCTTTCTCATATTGTTTTGTTGCTAATTTTAAAAAATGCTTAGCATCATCTGATTTATTACTTTTACTATTGTATAACGCTAGATAATAGTAAGCCTTTGCCATTTCTTTATGCTTGGCATAAACATCAGCTATTCTTTTATATGTATAATAAAAGTATTCGAACTTAGCATTTGCTTTAAGAAAATAGCTTAAAGCCTTTTTATTATTTAAAGAATGATAACTTTCTGCTATTTGAAAGTCTAAAATCCACGAGTTATTACCTGCGTTTGCTGATTTTTTGTAACTTTTGATAGATTCTTTAAATTTAGCATTCTCATATTCAAACTGACCTAAAATATCATAATACCATAAGCCAGAAAGACCTAACTTTTGTGATTTTTTTAATTCTTGTTTTGATTCATCAAACAAACCTTGATAATTATAAGCAACCGCTAAAGCTAAGCTTTTAGCAGCCGAATCTTCTTTTAAAGAATAAACATTAATAACCTTTTTAGGCTCTTGAGTTAAGGCTTGTACTTTTGCCTTAAAAATATCAAAGTCTGAGTTTTTTGTATAATATGATCCGTCCAAAACATTTGAACGAATAAAGTCTTTTCTACGAGATGATGAGGGGTGAGTATTTAAAAACTCTGGCGTTGTTTTATAAAAATTACGCTCTTCACGCTGTAAAATAGCAAAGAAGTCAGCTAAACCTTTAGCGTTAATATCTGATTTTTTTAAAAGCTGCACCGCGATTGAATCTGCTTCATTTTCATGCTCTCTTGAATATGCTAATGCTTTAGACATATCTGCAGCACTACCACCTACTATTGCTGCATAACCAGCTTGTGGAGCCCCGGCGATTACAGCACCAACACCCAAAACCGCTCCGGTGATAGTTGATAAGCCCATTTCAGATTGTTTCACTCTAGTTTTAACATGATGCTGAGCAACTAAATGACCCAATTCATGAGCTAAAATACCTTGAACCTGCTCAATATTAGTACTTTTATCAACAAGCCCTGAATAAATTACTATTTCTTTATTACTTGTCGCAAATGCATTAATCTGTGGAGATTTAGCAAGATAAAACCTTACACCATTTAAGCTAGAATGCTTAACTAAGCCTGCAGTAATTTCTTTTAAGTATGAATCTACTTGAGAGTCATAAAAGACTTCTAGGGCATTGGCCTTTTGAGGAGTTATTACTGCTGTAACTAACAACACTGATGCAAGTACGCCCTGGATCCCAGATCGTAGTCTGGGATGACAAGGAAATTGTAAGAATTTATTATTTAAAGAAAATTTCTTTAAATTTTTAACACTTTTTATATACTTTGTAAAAAATAAATTAGTTAAGAAGGGTTGTTTGCTTTTAGAAGTTCGACGTGTATAACTAATACACGAGAATCTCCTAAAAGTGAAGAATTCACTTAAATAATTATTTTTATAAATTTTGGGCTGAGAATACATACATACTCCCCTCTTGATTTTGCTTTCCTGAATAATGTTCTGCTAGCTCATCAGAACCAAAGAATATATCGGCTCTAATAGCACCTTTAATAGCTCCGCCTACATCTTGAGCGAAAACCATATTGTTAAAATCTTCATTTGTTGCGGTTACTTTTGTTTCGATAAATAACGGAGTCCCTAATGGTACAAAGCTTCTATCTGTTGCTACTGAATGATTAGCTGTTAAAACATTACCAAAAGCTCCAAAAGGACCATCTGCTCTTTCCGCAAAGAAAATGTAGCTTGGATTTTCATGTAAGATCTCATCAACCTTATCTGGGTTTTCCTCTAGATATTTACGAATTGATTGTAAGCTTATCTCTTCTTTTTTTAGCATACCTTGTTTTGCCATGTAACGACCAATCGCATAATAAGCATGACCATTTTGTGCGGCATAACCTACTTTTATGATATTACCAGTTTCATCAATTTTAACTTCTCCAGAACCTTGAATATGTAAGAAAAAGGCTGCAATTTTGTCATTAACCCACACGATAACATTCTCATCATCTAAAACATTCTCATTATCAATCTGCTTACGAGTGTAATAAGGCTTAAGGCGGTTATTATCAACAACTCCAAATATTTTCTTATACTTATAATCTGGATTATCCATAAAATCTCTTAAGTTCAATGAAACTAAATCAGATGGACGCTTACGTAACGGGTAATTATATTCTTCTGTTTTAGTATAAGAACCATGCAACATAGGAGAATAATAACCTGTAAATAAAGACTTTGATTTAAAGGGCTGAAAAACCTCTAGAAGAGTTAGCTTTTCAAAATATGATTTAATTTTTTTATTCTTATTAGGTAGCTCTTTAAGCCCTGAACAAAAACTTGCCCACTGCTCTTCTGTACCGAATTTAGAATTTAATTCTTTATTTTTATAAAATCTTGCGCCCTGCTTACAGTTTGCCATAAATGAATATTTCAAACTAACAAAGTCTTGCTCCTGCCAGCCTTTAAGCTCTAAAAAGCTTGCTTGGCGATAAAAAATTTTATCTTTGTTTAAATATGATAAAATTGCCAGCCCTGATACTAGAGCCAGCAACACAATAATGATAATATGTTTTTTATTAAGATACATTTTTAATCTCGTCTAATTGCCAGTTTGGATCTGTTGATATGATATTTCTTGCCCAAGTCCAAATAACTTCTTTAGACTCCGACCTTGTTTCTTCTTCATTAGTTTCATTATTAATTGTTTTAATTAATAACTCTGCTTTATATTTTACATCAATAAATGCTGATTTTGCAATAGTTTTACATTCTAATAAAACAGGCTCAGCTAATTGAGTAATTTCCACTATTTCTTTTTGATTGTTTTCATCTAATGAATCTAAGTGGTCTACTATTTGTGAGTAAATTCTTGGCGCAAGTAAGCTTTCTAAATCAGATTCTTTATCTTGATTTAAGCAGTCGTAAAACCAGCTATATGCTTTTTTAGCTCCTTTTAAGAATTTTTTCTCTGTAAATTCTTTATCAAAAGCTTTTACTTTATCTAAGCCTTCCAAACTATCTTTACGAACTTTCTCTGCCTCTGCCTTTTCTGACATTTCTCTAGCTTTCTCAAAAATTTGATCAATCTGCTCTTTTGATTGAGAATTACCCTTTATCACCTTAATTTCAATAGGTGACTTCTTAGTTTTTGAGCCTTTTTTTGTTAATGGAGTTGATGTAAATCTTGTTACAATAAAGTACACTAAAACTCCTAATACGATTAAATCTAATACAGTCATAATTTAAATTGCTTTCTATAATAAAATTCGATTTTTTATCTACATTTTTTATTTTTCTCTTATTCTTTATGAAGTATATCTAAAAAAAATAAACCAATCAAGTACTTTTATCTTGAAATTCAGAATAATATACTATATATTGCACCGTGAGGTATTATATTCGCGCGGTGCTTATATAATTGAACCTTAGGATAAAATCTCTCAAAATTGAAAGACTTATCCGACCACTCGAGACCTAGATTTGCATTTAATTTTTATGATTAAATATTAAGCAAAGGCTAGTTTTTGAATATTTAAGAACTAATTTTTTTAAATATCACATTCAAAGAAAGAAATTTATTATTATGGCAAAACAATTTGCAGATATTACTTCAGACCTACTTACAGCTTCATTAAATGAAGACTTTACAGCTCTACTTGACGAAACTTTTTCAGAAACTACAGCTGCAACAGGTTCTGTTGTTAAAGGTGTTATCGTAAACTTAGACTCAGACGTTGCTACTGTTGACGTTGGTCTTAAATCAGAAGGTTTAATTCCTCTAAGAGAATTCATCGAAGCTGGTCAAACTCAAGCAACTGTTTCAGTTGGTGATGAAGTTGACGTATTCGTTGAGAACATTGACTTTAGAGGCCAAGCTAGACTTTCACACGAGAAAGCTAAAAGAGAACAAGCTCTTGACCTACTTGAAAAAGCTAATAAAGACGGTGAAACTGTTCAAGGTATTATCTTCGGTAGAGTTAAAGGTGGTTTCTCAGTAGACGTTCAAGGTGTACTAGCATTCTTACCTGGTTCACAAGTTGACGTTAGACCTATTAAAGATATCACTCCTTACATGAACACTCCATTAGACTTCGAAATCGTTAAGATTGACAGATCTAAAGGTAACGTTATTATCTCAAGAAGATCAGTAATGGAAGGTGTTAGATCAGAGTCTAAAGACGAGATCCTAGAAGACATGGCTGAAGGTAAAGTAATGGATGGTGTTGTTAAGAACATCACTGATTACGGTGCATTTATCGACCTAGGTGGCGTTGATGGTCTATTACACATCACTGACATCGCATGGCACAGAATTACTCACCCATCACAAGCTCTTAAGATTGGTGAAACAATTTCAGTTCAAGTTATTAAGTTCAACGAAGAAACTAAGAGAATCTCACTTGGTCTTAAACAACTAAACGAAGATCCTTGGGCTAAAGTTGACACTGACTACCCAATTGGTAAAAAAGTAAAAGGTACTGTTACAAACATTACTGATTACGGTGCATTCGTAGAACTAGCACCTGGTATCGAAGGCTTAATCCACGTTTCAGAAATGTCATGGACTAAGAAAAACGCTCACCCAGGTAAAATGCTTTCAACATCAGAAGAAGTTGAAGTTATGGTTCTTGAAATCAACAGAGATAACAGAAGAATCTCACTTGGTCTTAAACAGTGCCTAGCTAACCCTTGGGCTGACTACGCTGCTAACCATAAAGAGTCTCAAACTGTTAAAGGTACAATCAGAAACATTACTGATTTCGGTATCTTCGTAGCTCTAACTGATGAATTAGACGGTCTATTACACATGTCAGATATCTCATGGGATAAATCTGGCGAAGACGCTCTAAAAGAATTCAAAAAAGGCGACGAAATCGAAGCTAAGATCTTAGCTCTAGATGTTGACAGAGAAAGAGTATCTCTAGGTATTAAGCAACTAACTGAAGATCCATTCGCAAATGCTTTCGACGGCATTAAGAGAGGTTCAGAAGTTAAAGCTAAAGTTATCGCTATTTCAGACGAAGCTATTACAGTTGAAATTTCAGAAGGTCTAACTTCAGAAATTAAAAAAGCTGACCTAGCTAAAGAAAGAACTGAGCAAGATACTTCTAAGTTCAAAGAAGGTGATGAAATCACAGCTAAAGTTGTTAAATTAGACAACAAAGAAAGAGCTATCACACTTTCAATTAAAGCACTAGAAGTTGCACAAGAAAAAGAAGCTGTTAAAGCATTCTCAAACACTGCAACTGGTTCAGCATCTCTAGGTGATGTTCTATCTAAAGCTTTAGGTAAATAATAAAGCTAACTCAAGCTAATTTTATAAAAGATAAGTCAACTTCGGTTGGCTTATTTTTTTGTTGTACAAAGTAGTCTTTTAAAAAAATAGACAGCAGCGACAGATCCGAGAAGGGTGATATAAGAATTACTGGAATTGCTATTGCCTATTATATTGACCCTTCAGAAGTTAACAAATAAGAAAAACCACCCTTGCTTGGGTGGTCTTCTTTACTTTAAGTAGTCGCTAAAAAGATGATGCGCCGTTGTTAATCGCCCAAACTTATCAGAAATAGTTTTTAGATTAATACTTGAAGACTCCATGCTAAAGCCCTGCAAACATTTTTGCCTTATATCCTCAGCATAGATTTTAAAAACTTTATTTCTATATCGATTTTTAAAGCCCTCTTTGTCTTTATCAAACCCACCTGACTTTACAAAATCAGGGAATATTGAATAATAATTCATTTTATACTGAGGTTCTCCTTGAAATAATGAATTTGTAGAGCAAATAGATAAATAATACTGCTTATTTTCATAAATAGAAGGATCTGAATACCTAATAAAACGAACTTTTAATTTATCCAGCTCTTCCAAAAAATCAGAAAGCAAGCAAAACTCTCCAGCATTAGACTTTAAAGTTATATCTAACCACTCTTTTTGATCCATGAAGCGAAATTCTATTAAAGCCTTTCCTTTATGAAACATATAAAAGTAAGGTGCACATCCTCCGCTTTTTAAGATAGCCAATGACCTATAGGCCATGTCAGCAGCAACAACATTAGAATCTCTTTGAAATTTAAAAAACATTTCATTCACTCAAAATTTTATTTAAATATAAAATCACAAAACTTAAAATACGTTGTCAAAATATAATATATTAAAAAGATATTTTCAATATTCATTATTAAATAAATATAAAAGCCACTCAAATGAGTGGCTCCTAGTTAACTTTTTACTTAATCGAGAATAGAATCAGAATAAAGATCTTTAATATCAAAAATCAGACCTGTTCCATCCATTGTATAACAAGGCGACCTTGCATAAAAACATCTTACCGATCCTCCATCTTCTTGAATTAGAGTCCGAGCAATTTCAGCATTTTCCTTATAAACCTGCAGACGTATTTGATTTTTTTTATATTCAAAACTTGGATCTTGTGGATCTAAACCTTCTAAAGAGCAAAAAAGATCCTGTTTTTCAAATTCAACTCCAGAAATAATTTTAAAATTATCTGTTTGATTGCTGCTTTTAAATGGACTTAACGTTATCTCCAGCTTATTAAGCTCTTCAAGTAAGTCAGCGAAAAGACATACAGCTCCACTCCAAGCCTCAACCGAAACTCTTAGCAAGTCTATATCCTGCTGAGAATCTGCTAAACAAAAACCTTTTCCTTTATAAAAGGTTTTCATTTTACATGAACCGCGCTCAAGACTATATTTTTCTGCTATTTTAATAGCAATTTGTCGCGCAGTTTTTTTTGATGTTGACTGTTCAGAAATAGTTACAAACATAACGCATCCCCTGCAAAGAATAAAAAGTAAGTATAACTTAATAAATATAAGAAATAACCTGCCATATTTCAAGAAAAAACCACCCGTTAGGATGGTTATATTTTTATTAAGCACCTAAACCTAGATGTTCTAAGGTGGTTAGCAGGCCATTTTCTGTCGATACGGTTGTTTGCTTAGCTGCATTATCTGAAATAACAATCTGATTTCTACGATTTGAATGCTTTAAACAAGCTGCAAATGATGCAAATGTGTCATTTCTAACGTCTTCATTTCCTACAAGCTCAAATGTAGAGCTTTTATTATCCACAGGTATAATATTTCGATTATGAAGCTTTTCAATAAGATCTACTAAAAGACAAAACTCTCCTTTAAATTTAACAGTCATCGCTGACCAAGCAGATTCATTCCATAAAAAGAAGTCTTCTACACATTTAAAGTCTTTTATAAAACTTCCGAAAGAATAAATAGAAAATGACGGCATTTTCTGATTATTCTTAATAGAATAAAAAACTTCTTCACTAATTAAAAGAGCTACTTCTTGTGATGAACGTTGAGGATTAAGAATCATAACTGCTTCCTTTTGATATTAGCCTAAAGAGCTAATTTTAATTATAAAAAGGTATATCAAGAACTACAATATTAACACAAAATCACATTATAAACAAGCACTTATGCAAAAAAACCAACCTAAATTGTTGGTTTTAGTAAAAACAATGTATTTATTATTTTATAAAATAGAATATTTTTGCTTAGATTTTATCTATTAAGAGATAATTAATTAAGATAAATTGTTTATTTATTTTGACCTGTAGCCTACTATAGCTAGGCTAGATGGGCTAAATAAAGGAGTTACTTAAAGAATATCTCTTAGCGACGAGGTTCGATGTAAACTGCTGTACCTTGCGCTGCTACTACTAGCATGTTCTTATCTTTACCTGAAATTTCACCGTAGTCTAAATCCATACCAATAACTGCATTACAGCCTGCTTTTTTAGCTTGCTCTTCTACTTCTTTTAAAATAAGCATTCTTGCTTCTTGTAGAGCTGTTTGGAAAGCACCTGATCTACCACCAACTACGTCTCTTACTTTTGCAAAATAATCTCTAAAGATGTTTGTACCCATAACAGCTTCTGAAGCTACTAGTGGTCCGTACTTTTTAATCACATAACCTTCAACATATGGTGTAGTTGTTAATAACATCTGCATATTTCCTTTTTTTATTTATTTCCTACTGCTACAATGATATAATAGTTGACATAAATTGTAAAACAAAAAATAATATATTCTCAATTAAAAGTAAGGTATGTAGAGCGTATGACTAATCATTTTGAGCATTTAAACATGATGCTGGCAAATAACTTTGATCTAACTATTTTAACAACTGTTTTTATTTCTGCTTTAATAGCAAGCTTTTCTCACTGCATTTTCATGTGCGGTGCTTTTGTTAACATGATGGTAATAAAAAATCTAGAAAACCAAGAAAGTAATGACTTACAAACCAAAATAAAAGCTGGTGGCTTAGTACCTTATCACATCGGCAGAACAATAACATATACATTCATTGCTATTATTTTATTCTACTTTTCAAACCTTGGAAAACGCTTAATTGATATCCCTGCTGGCTACTTTATGATTTTAGCTGGTATCTTAATGTTCTATTTTGCAATAACAGGACATCTAAAAGTTAATTTTTTAAATAATATTACCAATAAAATAATCAAAAAGCCTCTAGCTTTTGCTAAAAAGACAAATAATCAATTTTTACTTGGCTTAGTTTTAGGATTTTTACCATGCGGTCTGGTATATAGCTTTATCGCCCTGTCACTAAGCGTTAGCGAGCTACATCAAGTAATCTTGATCATGATCAGTTTTGGCATTGCTACAACAGTCCCCCTAGTTTTATACGGAATTTTTGGTCAAGGCTTAATAAATACATTGCAAAAGAGAATAAAACATATTAAATTTATCGTACTAGCTGGCTCAGGTATTTGGCTAGTCTACATCGGATTTAACATGCTAATGATGATGAATATGCATCACTAGTAATTAAAAATAAGAAAATAGGATATATAAAGAGATGAACTCAACAACTCCAGCGTATAACAATGACATTGTAAAAATGTTTACTGTTGCTGCTATTTTTTGGGGACTTGTTGGCTTTATTGCAGGTTTAGTACTTGCTTTACAGTTAACATTTCCAGAACTTAACTTAGGACTTGAATTTACAACATTCGGACGTTTAAGACCAATCCACACATCTGCTGTTATTTTTGCATTTGGTGGCTGTGTATTATTAGGTACCTCTTTTCATGTTGTACAAAGGACCTGTAAAGCAACTCTATTTGGCGGCAAGGGCTTAGCAAATTTTGTATTTTGGGGTTATCAAGTATTTATCGTACTAGCTGCTGCTGGTTATGTTTTAGGGGTTACTCAAGGTCGTGAATATGCAGAGCCAGAATGGTTTGTTGATTTATGGCTAACTGTTGTTTGGGTTGCTTACCTTGTTATTTTTGCAGGAACATTAATTAAAAGAAACCAACCACATATTTATGTTGCAAACTGGTTCTACTTAGCATTTATCGTTACTATTGCGATGCTACATATTGTGAATAACTTAGCTGTTCCTGTTAGTTTTGTTGGTGCTAAAAGTTATTCAGCATTTTCTGGTGTTCAAGATGCTCTAATTCAATGGTGGTATGGCCATAATGCTGTTGGTTTCTTCTTAACAGCCGGCTTCCTTGCTATCATGTATTATTTTATTCCTAAACAAGCAAACAGACCTGTTTATTCATACAGAATTTCAGTTATTCACTTCTGGTCAATTGTATTCTTATACATTTGGGCTGGACCTCACCACTTACATTATACAGCTCTACCTGACTGGGCTCAAACTCTAGGCATGACATTCTCATTAATCTTATGGATGCCTTCATGGGGTGGGATGATTAACGGTATTATGACACTTTCAGGAGCTTGGGATAAATTAAGAACAGACCCTGTATTAAGATTTATGATTGTTTCAGTATCATTTTATGGTATGTCTACATTTGAAGGACCATTAATGTCTATTAAAACAGTTAATGCATTAAGCCATTACACTGACTGGACTGTTGGACATGTTCACTCTGGTGCTTTAGGCTGGGTAGCATTTATTAGCTTTGGTGCTTTATACTATCTAGTTCCAAACCTATGGGAACGTTCAAGACTTTATTCAATTAAGCTAGTAAGCTATCACTTCTGGATTTCAACAATTGGTATTGTATTATACATCTGTTCAATGTGGATGGCTGGTATTTTACAAGGTCTAATGTGGAGAGCTTACAACGAATATGGCGCTCTACAATATTCATTTATTGAAACAGTTTCAGAATTACACATTTACTACGCTATTAGAGCATTTGGTGGCTTCTTATTTGTAGTTGGTGCATTTATTATGGCTTATAACTTAGCTAAAACTATCCAAGGCGAGCTTCGTGATGAAGTAAACGAGCTAGATATGGATGAAAAAGCTAAGCTTGAAGAAGCTAAACAAGCTAAAGCAGCATAAGGAGAATTAAATCATGTTTAGTAAATTACACAAAAAAGCTGAAAAGAATTCAATTCTACTGCTGGTATTTGTATTAATCACTATCTCTATTGGTGGCTTGGTTGAAATTGTTCCATTATTCTTTATCAATAACACTATTGAAAAAGTTGAAGGAATGCGTCCATACACTCCACTAGAGCAAATGGGTAGAAACATTTATATTAGAGAAGGCTGTTATGGCTGTCACTCTCAAATGATTCGTCCATTTAGAGATGAAACAGAGCGTTATGGTCATTATTCTCTAGCTGCTGAAAGCATGTATGATCACCCATTCCAGTGGGGTTCAAAACGTACAGGACCAGATTTAGCTCGAGTTGGTGGAAAATACTCTGATGAATGGCACAGAGAGCACTTAATTAATCCTAGAACTTATGTTCCTGAGTCTATTATGCCTGCTTATCCGTTCTTAGCTAAAAAAGAACTTAAAGCTGATGATATTGAAGAGCACTTAAAAGCTTTAAGAGCTGTTGGCGTTCCATACACAGATGAGCAAATTGCTAATGCTAAGCAAGATCTACTTGCTCAAACAATGCCTGATTCAGCTGAAGCTGAGTTCTTAATCAAGCGTTATGGCAATAAGGTTCCGGTAGCAAACTTTGATAATAACGAAGAAAAGCTTACAGAAATGGATGCTTTAATCGCTTATTTACAAATGCTTGGTACTCTTGTTGATTTCCAAACATACAAACCAATGCCAAGATAAGGAGAATAGCCATGAGTTTTGATGAAATTAGAGGCATTTGCGGCACTATTGGTATGATTATTTTTATCGGTACATTCTTAGTTGGCTGCTTTTGGGCACTAAACCCTAAAAATAAAGAAAAAATGATTGAGAATGGCAACATTCCATTTAATGAGGAGTAAAAGTAATGACTAATAAAAAACAAAAAAATAAAACTCCAGAAACTATGGGTCATGAATGGGACGGGATTAAAGAATACAATAACCCTATTCCATTATGGTGGAAAACAACATTTATTGCATGTATAGTTTATTCTATTGGCTATATGATCTATTACCCTTCGATTCCATTTGCAGGTAAAGATGGTTTCTTTGCAGGTATTGCAGGCTGGAGTCAATTTAAAGAACTAAAAGATGAAATCTCTGATGCAAAACTACAAACTAAAGACCTTGATGATAAAATCAGCAAGCTAACTATTGAACAAATCGAATCTGATCCAGAGCTTAAAGAATACGCTA
>Ga0070725_10000985_pt1 | contig 16779 bp, 17 predicted proteins | sample tdDd002_FD_69781 | JGI IMG/M metagenome (GOLD analysis project Ga0070725, IMG submission 69781) | Marine sediment microbial communities from the Atlantic coast under amendment with organic carbon and nitrate - tdDd00.2 | ecosystem: Environmental > Aquatic > Marine > Coastal > Sediment | place... | reverse complement strand
TGATGGTAGATAACGAAATATTAGAAATTTCCGATCGTCAGGACGTAGATTTGACGGTTAGTCATGGGCTGGAACACAAAACAACAAGCACTGCGCCCATCGGTGCCAACGCTCGCTCTTGATTAGCGGCAATGTCTGTACATTGGAGTAATAAATGAAACTGCCTATATATTTTGACTACTCAGCCACTTGCCCTGTAGACCCGCGGGTTGCTGAAAAAATGGTTCAATGCCTGACGATGGACGGAACCTTTGGTAATCCAGCATCGCGCTCGCACCGCTATGGTTGGCAGGCAGAAGAAATGGTAGATACCGCCCGAGAGCAAATTGCAGACCTACTAAACGCAGACCCACGTGAAATTGTATTTACCTCGGGTGCGACAGAGTCTGATAACTTGGCGATTAAAGGCGCTGCACATTTTTACGGTAAAAAAGGCAAGCACATCATTACTTGCAAAACCGAACATAAAGCCGTTCTTGACCCGTGCCGTCAGTTAGAGCGCGAAGGCTATGAGGTGACTTACCTTGAGCCAGAAACAAACGGTATTATTGATTTAGCCAAACTAGAAGCCGCCATGCGTGAAGACACGGTACTGGTTTCTATTATGCACGTTAACAATGAAATTGGCGTGATCCAAGATATCGCCGCCATCGGTGAACTATGTCGTTCTCGTAAGATCATTTTCCACGTTGATGCGGCGCAAAGTGCGGGTAAAATTCCGCTTGATGTTCAAGAGATGAAGGTTGACCTTATCTCGATGTCGGCGCACAAAATCTACGGCCCGAAAGGCATCGGTGCGTTGTACGTACGTCGTAAGCCACGCATTCGCCTTGAAGCGCAAATGCACGGCGGCGGTCATGAACGTGGCTTCCGTTCTGGTACGCTACCGACCCACCAAATTGTGGGTATGGGTGAGGCTTTCCGCATTGCTAAAGAAGAAATGCAACACGACTATGACCACGCGAAAGCATTGCGCGATCGCATGTTAAAAGGTCTGGACGGTATGGAAGCACTAACCATCAATGGCGACCTAGAGCAGCGTGCGCCAACTAACCTCAATATCAGCTTTGCTTTTGTTGAAGGTGAGTCTTTGTTGATGGCACTAAAAGATTTGGCCGTTTCATCGGGTTCTGCTTGTACATCTGCAAGCCTAGAGCCTTCCTATGTACTGCGTGCATTGGGACTAGACGATGAGTTGGCACACAGTTCAGTTCGTTTTTCTTTCGGTCGTTTTACCACCGAAGAAGAGATCGACTACGCGGTAGAACAAATCCGTGTAGCGGTTGATAAATTACGCGACATGTCTCCTCTATGGGATATGTACAAGGAAGGGGTTGATTTGAGCAGCGTTGAGTGGGCTCATCACTAATCCCCCGCAATATAGAGGATTCGAGGTAACAAATTATGGCTTACAGTGAAAAAGTAATCGATCACTACGAAAACCCACGTAACGTTGGTTCTTTTGATAAAGAAGATCCATCGGTTGGCAGCGGCATGGTTGGCGCCCCAGCGTGTGGTGACGTAATGAAACTGCAAATTAAAGTATCACCAGAGGGCATCATTGAAGATGCGAAATTTAAAACTTACGGTTGTGGCAGTGCCATTGCGTCAAGTTCTCTCGTGACAGAGTGGGTTAAAGGCAAGAGCATTGATGAAGCCTCTGAGATCAAAAACTCAGAAATTGCAGAAGAGCTCGAGCTTCCACCAGTAAAAGTACACTGCTCGATCCTTGCAGAAGACGCGATCAAAGCCGCGGTTTCTGATTACAAGAAAAAGCACCAAGAATAATGAAGTAGGGGAGTGGTGACTGCTCCCCATCAATCAAGATAAAAATAAGCTAAAGGTTGTACGATGGCTATCACCATGACAGATGCGGCAGCAAGCCGAGTTCGCTCTTTCCTAGAAAACCGTGGTAAGGGGTTAGGCCTTAGATTGGGCGTAAAAACAACAGGTTGTTCTGGGATGGCATATGTCCTTGAGTTTGTTGATGAACTTGAAGAGGGCGATAACGTATTCGAACACGATGGCGTTAAAGTGATCATCGACGCTAAGAGCCTAGTTTATCTTGATGGCACTGAGTTAGACTTTGTCAAAGAAGGGCTCAACGAAGGTTTCCAATTTAACAACCCAAACGTGAAAAGCGAGTGTGGTTGTGGTGAAAGCTTTAACGTGTAGCCAGCAAAGAGTGATGAAGGAGCGCAGTTTATCTGCGTTTCTTTATTTTGGATCGAACCTTTATCAAACCCTTATGAGCACCTCACCTGGTAGAGAAATCACCAATGAACCATTTCGAACTTTTCGGTCTTCCTGCGCAATTTGACCTCGATAGTGGCGCGTTGTCGCTGCAATTTCGTGAACTGCAAAAGCGCTTTCATCCCGACAAATTTGCGACCGCTTCTGAACGAGACCGACTACTGGCGGTGCAAAAGGCCGCGCAAATTAACGATGCCTACCAAATCTTAAAGCAGCCGCTTGCCCGCGCAGAATACCTGCTCGCAGAGCTTGGGGTAGACATTCGTAACGAACACAACACCATGCAAGATCCGGTTTTCTTAATGGAACAGATGGAATTGCGTGAAGAGTTAGAACAAATTGAGTCTCGCAGCGATGTCGAGTCCGCGTTGTTCGAGTTTGAGCAAACCGTGAGTAAGATGTATAAACTACACCTTAATGAGCTCAAACAAGCGTTAGCCAATAAGCAGTTAGAAGCAGCTGCAAGCGGAATACGTAAGCTTAAATTTATCGCAAAGCTCTCCAGTGAAGTAGAGCAACTCGAAGACCGCTTGCTCGGATAACAAAGGAATTTCAATGGCATTACTTCAGATAGCAGAACCCGGTCAAAGCTCTGCACCTCATGAACAAAAACTGGCAGTGGGAATTGATCTCGGTACCACCAACTCATTAGTGGCTTCAGTGCGCAGTGGTGAAGCGAAACCACTGGCAGACGAGCAAGGTGAGTCGATTTTACCATCGGTGGTTTACTATGGTTCAGATGGCCTAAAAGTGGGCCAAATGGCCCGTGAGTATGCGCAAGTTGAACCAACTCAAACCATTATGTCTGCTAAGCGATTGATTGGTCGTTCACTAACAGACATTGAGCAGCGCTACCCATCTTTACCTTATCAGTTTAAAGCCAGTGACAATGGCCTGCCTTTGTTGGAAACGGCTCAAGGCGCGGTTAACCCAATTCAAGTGTCGGCTGAGATCTTAAAATCGCTTACCGCCCGCGCAGAAGCCACGCTAGGTGGCGAGCTAAGCGGCGTAGTGATCACGGTTCCGGCCTATTTTGACGATGCGCAGCGAGCTGGTACTAAAGACGCCGCTCAGTTAGCGGGTTTGGATGTATTGCGCCTACTTAATGAGCCGACGGCAGCTGCGATTGCTTACGGACTCGATAGCGGCCAAGAAGGTGTGATTGCTGTTTACGATCTCGGCGGTGGCACGTTTGATATTTCTATTTTACGCCTATCTAAAGGCGTGTTCGAAGTATTGGCGACCGGCGGTGATTCTGCTCTTGGTGGTGATGACTTTGATCACTTTATTGCCGATCACCTGAAGGCGCAAATTGGCCTAACCGGTGAACTCAGTGCAAAAGACAACCGAGCCTTATTGGATGCAGCCACTGCGGCGAAAATCGCCTTCTCTGAACAGCAAGTTGCCAATGTTGATGTGCTTGGCTGGCAGGGTGAGTTAAGCCGAGAAGCCTTTGAAGCGCTGATTCAGCCTTTAGTGAAAAAAACCTTATTAGCATGTCGCCGAGCGTTAAAAGACGCCGCGATAGACAGCGATGAAGTTGCTGAAGTGGTGATGGTTGGCGGTTCAACGCGTACCTTGTTGGTGCGTGAAATGGTTGGCGACTTCTTTGGCCGTACGCCACTAACCAGTATTAACCCTGATGAAGTGGTGGCGATTGGTGCCGCGATTCAAGCCGATATTTTAGTGGGCAATAAGCCTGATGCTGAAATGCTGTTGCTGGATGTGATCCCGCTTTCGCTTGGTATTGAAACCATGGGCGGCTTAGTGGAGAAAATCATCCCGCGTAACACCACCATTCCAGTAGCACGTGCGCAAGAGTTTACTACCTTTAAAGATGGTCAAACTGGTATGTTGGTTCACGTAGCGCAAGGCGAGCGTGAACTGGTGGACGATTGTCGTTCATTAGCGCGTTTTACCCTAAAAGGCATCCCGCCAATGGCGGCTGGTGCGGCGCATATACGCGTGACCTATCAAGTGGACGCCGATGGCCTATTGTCAGTCACTGCAATGGAGAAGAGCACAGGGGTGCAAGCCGAGATCCAAGTGAAGCCATCGTATGGCTTAAGCGACGATGAAGTGGCCAACATGCTTAAAGACTCAATGACTTATGCTCACGACGATATGCTAGCGCGTGCCCTTGCTGAGCAACGCGTTGAGGCAGACCGAGTGATTGAAGGGCTGCTCGCGGCCATGCAAGCCGATGGCGATGATCTACTGTCTGAACAAGAGCGCCAAGCGCTGATTAAAGCGATTGAAGCGCTGATCGAACTGCGTAATGGCGAGGATGCCGATGCAATCGAACAAGGGATTAAGGAAACCGATGCGGCAAGCCAAGAGTTTGCATCGCGTCGAATGGATAAGTCGATCCGTGCTGCGCTTTCGGGCCAGTCTGTCGATAATCTGTAATTGAATTAGAGAACCAAACATGCCAAAAGTAATCGTATTACCTCATGAAGAGCTGTGTCCAGATGGCGCGGTATTGGAAGCCCAAGCGGGCGAAACCGTCCTCGACGTCGCGTTAAAAAATGGCATTGGCATTGAACACGCGTGCGAAAAATCCTGCGCCTGCACGACTTGCCACGTTGTGATCCGTGAGGGTTTTGACTCTCTAGAAGAAAGTGACGAGCTAGAAGATGACATGCTAGATAAAGCGTGGGGCTTAGAGCCAGAATCACGCCTTGGCTGCCAAGCAAAAGTTGCCGATGAAGATTTAGTGGTAGAGATCCCGAAATACACGCTTAATCACGCGTCGGAAGATCATTAATTGGTATAAAGAAAAGAGCAGAGTACAGAATTCGCTTTGCTCATGAGAATACAGAAACGAGAAACGATAAGAGCAAAAGCGGATCGCATATCTTTTGCTCTTATAGCAGCGAAGCGGTCTAGTCTCTAGAAGCGTAGCGCCATCGCTCTTTTCTGTACTCTCAGGGCGAAGCCCGTCTCGACTTTCACTCTAACAAAACAAGGAGATCCCATGAGCCTAAAATGGACTGACTCGCGAGATATCGCGATTGAGCTTTGTGAACTCTACCCAGATACCGACCCAAAAACGGTGCGTTTTACCGATTTACACAGCTGGATCTGTAACTTGGAAGAGTTTGATGATGAGCCTAATCGCTCGAATGAGAAGATCTTAGAAGCCATTATTCTGTGCTGGATGGATGAGATGGACTAAGGATTGAGTCTGTATAGAGTTAACACAATTTACAAAAAACGGACCGGCTGGTTCGTTTTTTTTTGCAAACTGATATTTTTCATTGAACATAGTGTTAACATCAACAAGTCAATAACATAGACCAGTAACGTAGCGAAAACGTTGCCGGACAAGGAGAAAGCATGTCGACACAAATGCCAGTATTTTTATCTCGCCAAGCAGCCGCACCTCATTGGGGCGAAAAAGCGCTGCTCTCTTTTGGCGAAACAGGCGCAACGATCCATGTGACAGAACAGACGCAGGACAACATTCAGCGCGCCGGCCGCAAGCTTGATGGCCAAGGTATCAAAAGCGTATTTTTACAAGGTGAAGGCTGGGACGTTGAAACCATTTGGGCTTTTTACCAAGGTTTCCGTAACCCGAAAAACACCCATAACGTCGAGTGGTCAGCACTTGCTGACGCAGAGCAACACGAACTGAACGCGCGGATTAAAGCGGGTGATTGGGTGCGTGACGTGATCAATAAAAGCGCCGAAGAAGTTGCGCCGCGTCAACTCGCGACCATGGCTGGGGAGTTCATTAAATCCCTTGCGCCTGAGCATGTGAAATTTCGCGTAGTAAAAGACAAAGATCTATTGAGCGAAGGCTGGGCTGGTACTTATGCGGTTGGCCGCGGCTCTGAGCGTACATCCGCGATGCTTCAGCTCGACTATAACCCAACCGGTGATGAAAATGCCCCGGTGTTTGCTTGCCTAGTTGGTAAAGGCATTACGTTTGATTCCGGTGGTTATAGCTTGAAACCGTCTGGTTTCATGGACGCAATGAAGTCCGATATGGGGGGCTCTGGCACCATCACGGGTGGTTTTGGTCTGGCCATTCTTCGCGGCCTGAATAAGCGCGTTAAGCTTATCTTGTGCTGCGCAGAAAACATGGTCTCTGGCCGCGCGCTGAAGCTTGGCGACATCATTACTTACAAAAATGGGAAAACCGTCGAGATCATGAATACCGATGCCGAAGGGCGTTTGGTACTCGCAGATGGCTTACTGTATGCCAGTGAGCAAAACCCAGAGTTGATCATCGATTGCGCCACCCTAACCGGCGCGGCAAAAAATGCCCTAGGCAATGACTATCACGCGTTATTAAGCTTTGATAACCAACTGGCTCAGCAAGCGATCAGCGCGGCAAACAGTGAGTCAGAAGGGTTGTGGCAACTACCACTTGCAGACTTCCACCGTAACATGCTGCCGTCTAATTTCGCTGATATGTCGAATATTGGCAGCGGTCAGTACTCTCCGGGCGCAAGTACCGCGGCGGCGTTTCTGTCTTACTTTGTTGATGACTACCAAAAAGGCTGGTTGCACTTTGATTGTGCGGGTACCTACCGTAAAGCGGCGAGTGACAAGTGGTCTGCGGGTGCCACCGGGATGGGCGTGCGCACTTTAGCGCGCCTGTTGGTTGATCAAGCAAAATAAGCCCTTATATAAGTATAAAGGTGGGCAATGAATGCATTCGCCCGCCATACAATAACAACATAAAGTAAAGGACATCTCTTATGGCTCTAGAAAGAACTTTCTCTATCGTAAAACCGGATGCCGTTAAGCGTGATTTAATTGGGGAAATCTACCACCGCATTGAAAAAGCGGGTTTAAAAATTATTGCTGCGAAAATGGTACACCTAACAAAAGAACAAGCGGCGGGCTTTTATGCCGAGCATGCAGCAAAACCGTTTTATGAAGATCTTCAGGCGTTCATGACCTCAGGTCCTGTGATGGTACAAGTGCTTGAAGGCGAAAACGCGATTGAAAACTATCGCGAGTTGATGGGTAAAACCAACCCAGAAGAAGCGGCGACAGGCACCATCCGCGCCGATTACGCGTTAAGCATGCGTTACAACTCGGTGCACGGCAGCGACAGCCCAGCTTCAGCAGCGCGCGAAATTGAATTTTTCTTCCCGCAATCAGAGATCTGCCCAAGACCTGAGTAGCCGTTTATATCAGCGCTAGACCGCTGCGCTGCTAGAGGCTAGAAACGATAAGAGCAAAAGCCATTGTTGCTTTTGCTCTTATCGCAGCGAAGCGATCTCGTCTCTCGTTTCTAGTAAAATACCACTAGAAATAATTCTGCTTATTTTTTAACCTTTTCAAATTAACCTCTTACTAATACCCCTAGTTTCTACCCCTTGTTGTTACTGGGTAAAGGCTGTACAATTCGCGCCCTTAAATATTGTTCCGTTGTTGAGAGGCACCATGACCACTGCTAAAGTCAATCTACTCGATTTTGATCGTAAAGGATTACGCCAATACTTTGTTGAAGAACTGGGTGAAAAAGCGTTCCGCGCCGATCAGATCATGAAGTGGATCTACCATTTTGGTTGTGATGACTTCGCCCAAATGAACAACATCAATAAAAAGCTACGTGAAAAGCTAGAGCGCGTTGCAGAGATCCGTGCCCCGTACGTATCTGAAGCACAGCACTCGTCAGACGGCACCATTAAATGGGCGATGCGCGTAGGCGACCAAGATGTTGAAACCGTTTATATCCCAGATGAAGACCGCGCCACCTTGTGTGTTTCGTCTCAAGTTGGTTGTGCGCTAGAGTGCAAATTCTGCTCAACCGCTCAGCAAGGGTTCAACCGTAACCTTAAAGTCTCTGAAATTATTGGTCAGGTATGGCGCGCGGCGCGTGAAATTGGCCTGCAGAAAGAGACCGGTCGCCGTCCTATTACCAACATTGTTATGATGGGCATGGGTGAACCACTGCTCAACATGAAAAATCTTATCCCTGCGCTTGAGATCATGTTAGACGATCTTGGCTTTGGTTTGTCTAAACGCCGGGTGACCGTATCGACATCGGGTGTTGTATCGGGCCTTGATCAAATGACCGATGTCATTGATGTGGCGTTAGCGATTTCTTTGCACGCTCCAACCGACGAATTGCGCAGCAAAATCATGCCAATCAACGACCGTTGGAACATTGAAGCCTTCTTGGCGTCTGTACGTCGTTATATTGCGTCTACCAATGCCAACCGCGGCCGTGTTACCGTCGAGTATGTGTTGCTGGATCATGTCAACGACGACATGGATCATGCAAGACAACTCGCAGAACTGCTAAAAGAAACCCCTGCAAAGATAAATTTGATTCCATTTAACCCTTATCCTGGTTCACCATACCGTAAGCCAAGTAATTCACGCGTTGATCGCTTTATGAAAACGCTGATGGAGTACGACTTCACCGTAACGGTACGTAAAACGCGTGGTGACGATATTGATGCCGCTTGTGGCCAATTGGTCGGCGATGTGATCGACCGCACTAAGCGCACAAAAATGAAACAGGAAGGGGAACCAATTCCGGTAAAATCAATCTGATGTGATATTTACCCAGATTGGCTCCTTAATAGCGAGGGAGTGTGATGTTTGCAAGGTTTGGGTACATATTTCTGGTCAGTTTGCTGGTAGGTTGTGTTACAGTGACTGACAATCAAGTTGATGCTGGCTTTGATAAGTACAAAGCTGCGGAAGCGCGGATCAGTTTAGGCTTAAGCTATTTAGAGTCAAAAGACATGGTCAGAGCAAGAGAAAATCTTGAAATGGCCGTTGGCTACGCCCCCAACTATTACCGCTCACTGATTGCCATCGCCCATTACTATCAAGCTGTGGGCGAACAGCAACAGGCGGAACGCGCTTACCAAACTGCATTAAGGGGGTCTCCAAAGAATGGTGACGTGCTCAATAATTATGGTGCATTCTTATGTAAGCTTGGTCAGTACGATAAGGCTGATGCATTCTTTAACCAGGCTATTGAGCAGCCGTATTACTACCTTGTAGCCGCAAGTTATCAAAACGCCGCGATGTGTGCGTTGAAAAGTGGCGATAGAGAGCAAGCGGCGTATTATTTCCAGCGTTCCTTGGATCACGACCCGAACCGAGTGGTCTCACTTCTTCAACTGACTCAGTTAGAGGTACAACAAGGGGACTACCCATCGGCGCGGGTTAGACTGTTGAAGTTTCATAATAGGTTTGGATACCAACCAGCCAGTTTAGGTTTGCTCATTGAACTAGAACGAAAATCAGGCAATGAATCCATTGCTGGCCGGTATGCAAAGATACTGCAAGATAAGTATCCAGACTCTATCCAATATCAGAAATATATCGCGAATGAGTACTGAACAGACAGAGAACAACAATTCAACGCCTCAGCTGCAGCCTGGGACGGTATTGAGAGCAAAACGAGAATCTCTTGGATGGTCTCAACAAGAGATAGCTGACCGACTGCGTCTTCGTATTGCTGTTATTGAAAACATCGAACATAACGATTTTAAATCTGATCAAGTAGCCACTTTCACCCGTGGCTATTTGCGATCTTACGCCAAAGTTGTGGGTTTAAATGAGGACGATGTGTTATCGCTACTCGATGGCTCAGGTAATGGCGAACACAAAGAACAAACGATGCAAAGTTTTTCGCGTAAAACTAAGCGAGAAAAGCATAATAGCCGAGTGATGCTGGCGACATGGGGGATCATGATCACCCTAGTTGGGATCTCATCGGTATGGTGGTGGCAAAACCAAGAGCAAGACACACTATCTGTAGCTGAAATCACCGCTCAAGCCCCACTTGAAGCCGTCAATGACGAGCAATCCTTATTAGAGCAAGAGCTTGCCCCCGAAGAGATGACTGAGACAGAGGTGACAGCCACTGAAGCGATGCCTGCTGAAGAGAAGCCAGAAGTAGCCCCAGAGCCTGCTGCCGCTGAGCCAAAACAGCCTCAAGCCTCTGAGCCTGTCACAGCAAAAGCAGATGCCCCAACGGAAGCCGCTGCCACTCAGCCCCCGAGCCAAAAGCAAGCGCCTCAACCTGTGGTGAATGCTCATCAACTCGAGATGGAATTTAAAGCCGATTGCTGGATCCAAGTTAAAGACGCCACAGGCAAAACCCTTGCCACTGGCGTGAAAAAAGCGGGTCGGACTCTCTCTTTGAACGGCCAAGCGCCTTATAATATCATCTTGGGAGCGCCTGAAGGTGTCTCCATGACATACGCGAGCGAGCCTGTCGACCTTTCTGGTTACAAAGCAGGTAAAGTCGCCAAGTTCAAATTACCCTAGAAGCGAATATGCAACACGAATCTCCTATTAAACGTCGCCCTTCGACACGTATTTACGTTGGCGACGTAGCAATTGGTGACGGTGCCCCTATTGCGGTGCAGTCAATGACCAACACTCGTACCACTGACGTCGCTGCGACCGTGGCACAAATTAAAGCGTTAGAGAATGTCGGTGCCGACATTGTTCGCGTTTCTGTGCCAACCATGGATGCCGCCGAGGCGTTCAAGCAGATCAAACAGCAAGTGTCAGTACCTTTGGTTGCTGATATTCATTTCGACTACCGTATCGCGCTGAAAGTAGCAGAATATGGCGTTGATTGTCTGCGCATTAACCCAGGTAATATCGGTAACGAAGAGCGAATTCGCTCGGTGGTCGATTGCGCCCGCGATAAAAACATCCCTATTCGTATCGGGGTGAACGGTGGCTCGCTGGAAAAAGATATCCAAGTGAAATACGGTGAACCCACGCCAGCGGCATTGGTTGAGTCGGCGATGCGTCATGTCGATATCCTAGATAGGCTGAACTTCGATCAGTTCAAAGTCAGCGTAAAAGCATCGGATGTTTTTCTGGCGGTAGACTCTTACCGTTTACTGGCAAAAGAAATTGACCAGCCACTTCACCTTGGGATCACAGAAGCGGGCGGCGCTCGAGCGGGTGCGGTGAAATCTTCGGTTGGCCTTGGTATGCTGCTGGCGGAAGGGATAGGGGATACTTTACGTATTTCACTGGCGGCGGATCCGGTTGAAGAGATCAAAGTTGGTTTCGACATTCTAAAATCTCTGCGTATCCGTTCTCGTGGCATCAATTTTATTGCTTGCCCAAGCTGCTCGCGTCAAGAGTTCGATGTTATTGCTACCGTGAACGCACTTGAAGAGCGCTTAGAAGATATTATTACCCCAATGGATGTTTCTATCATCGGTTGTGTGGTGAATGGCCCAGGTGAAGCCGAAGTTTCTCACATGGGTATTGCTGGCGGTAACAAGAAAAGTGCATTTTATGAAGACGGTAAACGTCAAAAAGAGCGCTTTGACAACGACAATATTGTTGCCAACTTAGAAGCAAAAATTCGCGCCAAAGCAGCGTTACTCGATGCCGATAATCGCATCGACGTAACCCAAGTTCTAGACAAATAGAACCCAAACCATTTATCTCAATGAAATATTAATTACGGAAAAAACTGTGGCAAAGACAATCCAAGCAATTCGAGGCATGAACGACTGCCTTCCAACACAATCTCCACTTTGGCAAAAAGTAGAGAACACGGTTAAACATGTAATCAGTGCATACGGCTACAATGAAGTCCGCATGCCTATCGTTGAGATGACCCATCTATTTAGCCGTGCGATTGGCGAAGTGACCGATGTGGTCGAAAAAGAAATGTACACTTTTGAAGACCGTAATGGCAGCAGCCTAACGCTTCGCCCAGAAGGCACGGCAGGTTGTGTCCGTTCTGGTATTGAAAATGGCTTGCTTTACAACCAAGAGCAACGTTTGTGGTACATGGGCCCTATGTTCCGTCACGAGCGTCCGCAAAAAGGTCGCTACCGTCAGTTCCACCAGTGTGGTGTTGAAGTGTTTGGTTTAGATGGCCCAGACGTAGACGCTGAGCTTATCATGATGACGGCGCGTCTATGGCGTGAGCTTGGCATCGACAAACACGTTCGTCTTGAGCTGAACTCTATCGGTTCACTAGAGGCACGTGCGAACTACCGCACCGCTTTGATTGCTTTCTTAGAGCAGCACCTTGATGTGCTAGACGAAGATTGCAAACGCCGCATGCACACCAACCCACTGCGTGTATTAGATACCAAGAATGCCGATATTCAAGCCATTTTGGTAGACGCGCCTCAGCTATCTGACTACTTAGATGAAGATTCAAAAGCACACTTTGCTGGTCTTTGTGAACTTCTTGACGCTGCAGGTATCGAATACCAAGTTAACCAACGTTTGGTTCGTGGTTTGGATTACTACAACCGCACAGTATTCGAGTGGATCACTGAAAGCTTAGGCGCACAGGGCACCGTTTGTGGTGGTGGCCGTTACGATGGTCTTGTTGAGCAACTTGGCGGTAAAGCAACACCAGCGGTTGGTTTTGCAATGGGCCTTGAGCGTCTAGTGTTGATGCTAGAAGAACTTGACCTTGCGGAAGTACGCCGCAGTGTGGATGTTTACATGGTCACGGCGGGTGAAGGCACGCAAATGGCGGGCATGAAGTTAGCAGAGCAATTGCGTGAGCAAGTGCCTGGTTTACGTATTATGACCCACTTTGGTGGTGGTAACTTTAAGAAACAATTTAAACGTGCTGACAAAGTTGGCGCGGCAGTAGCCCTAGTGCTTGGCGAAAATGAAGTCGCAGAAGGCAAAGTGGTGGTCAAAGACCTCACGGGCGGTGAACAAACAACAGCTGCTCAAGCCGATGTGGCAGAGCAACTTAAGCATTTGATCTAAAGAGGACAGGACGTGGAACTCTACGATACTGAAGAACAACAAGTAGAAGCCATCAAAGATTGGTGGAAAGAAAATGGTAAAGCGGTCATTGTGGGCGCGGTTGTTGGCCTAGGTGGTATTTTTGGCTGGCGTTATTACCAAGACATGCAGCTTAGTGCGCAAGATGCGGCTTCACAAGCTTATACGTCAGCGCTTACTACGCTGCAAGCACAAGGCAGCGACGCAGCTGAAGCCACCCAAATTTTCATTGAGGCGAACAGTGACTCTCAGTACTCGGTACTGGCGGCATTGCAACTGGCGAAAGCACAAGTGGAAGCGGGCGATTTTGATGCCGCGCTGGCGCAGCTTCAGTGGGCAAAAGCGAACAGCAAAGACGAAGCGGTGCTCCCTGTGATCACCTTCCGTATTGCTCGTTTGTTCGCAGAGCAAGAAAAATACGATCAAGCTAATGCCGAGCTTGATAGCATTAATAGCACTGATTGGACTGGCCGTATCGCTGAGCTTCGTGGTGACATGCTACTTCGTCAAGGCGACAACGATGGCGCTTACAAAGCGTATACCGAAGCGCAGCAACAAACTGATGCAAGTCAAATGCTGAAAGTGAAACTGGACGATCTTGCCAAGTAAGGTGACAGATAGATGAAGAAAATGCTCAGCAGAGCACTGATGTGTGCCGTAGTCTTAGGTGGCGTGGTTGGTTGTGCAAGTGAAGAGGACACCATCGTGATGGCGCCACTTCCAATTGTAAACAGCCAATTTATCCCTAAGGGTGAATGGTCAACTACCGTTGGAGAAGGTGTTGGGCATTATTTTTCAAAGCTTAAGCCTGTTTACGCTTACGACAAAGTGTTTGTCGCCAGCCGTAGCGGTGTGGTGAAAGCGCTTGAGCCAACAACTGGAAAAGCCATTTGGAGCCAAGATCTCGAGCAAGACGGCAGCGCTCGTTTATCTGGCGGTGTAACCGCATCTTACGGCAAGCTGTTTATTGGCAGTGAAAACGGCCAAGTGATCGCGCTTAACCAAGAAACGGGTGAAGAGCTGTGGCGTAGCACGGTGGAAGGTGAAGTGCTGGCGGCGCCAGTGACCGAAGCCAACCTGGTGATGGTGCATACTTCGCGCGGCGCTTTGATCGCTCTTGATCAAGCTGAAGGTGAAGAAAAGTGGACCATTAGCACCGAAGTGCCGAGCCTAACCTTGCGTGGTGACAGCACCCCTGTAGCCATTTCTGGTGGTGTCTTTTGGGGAACCGCTAATGGCCGTTTAGCTGCGGCGATTGTTGAACGTGGGCAACTGATTTGGCAACAGCCAGTAGGCACGCCAAAAGGGTCAACGGAAATCGACCGCTTGGTGGACTCGGACGCGTCGCCAATTCTGATTGGTGGCATGTTATATACCGTTGGTATTAACGGCCAATTGGTGGCGATTGACCTTCGATCTGGTGCGCCAACGTGGAAGCGTACTTACTCTTCGGCAACCGATATGGCAACCGATGGCGACCAAATCTATTTGGTGACCGACAAAGACCACTTAGTGGCCGTCGATGCGCGTAGCGGCACCGAGATTTGGAGCAACGATCAACTTGAGTATCGCCAGTTAACCGCGCCATCACTGGTTGACGGTAAGTTGGTGGTGGGCGATAGCGAAGGCTACCTACATTGGTTAGATACCGAAAGTGGTGAGTTTGTTGCTCAGCAGATGGTTGATAGTAGCGGCTTTGCGGTTGGACCAATCACATTGGATGAAGGCTACTTAATTGTGACTCGCTCGGGCGCAGTAAAGAAACTCCAGATCCAATAAATAACGTGATATAATTCACATTCGGCTCTTGGCTGGTATCAGTCAAGAGCCGTTTTATTGTTAATTAACCCGTGTGGTTATAGGTAAATTGAATGCTATTTACCTATAACTACATAGAAGAAATGAAATTGTAGAGGTAAATATGATCCCTGTTGTTGCTCTGGTTGGGCGCCCTAACGTTGGTAAGTCGACGCTGTTTAACCGTCTGACTCGCACGCGTGACGCACTGGTTGCCGATTTTCCTGGCCTAACACGAGACCGTAAATACGGCCAAGCTCAACTGGGCGAGCACGAGTTTATTGTGATTGATACTGGCGGTATTGATGGCACAGAAGAGGGCGTTGAAACCAAAATGGCAGAGCAGTCGCTAGCCGCCATTGATGAAGCCGACGTAGTGCTGTTCATGGTAGACGGCCGTGCTGGCTTGACGCCATCGGACATCGCGATTGCGAAACACCTGCGTAAACTCGAAAAGCCAGCAATGCTGGTGGTAAACAAAGTTGATGGTATTGATGCCGACGCGGCAAGTGCTGATTTTTGGCAGCTTGGTGTAGACGACATGTACCAAATCGCGGCGGCGCACGGTCGCGGCGTAACGGCACTGATTGACCTTGCGTTGAACCCATTTGCAGAGAAGCTAAAAGCCGAATCGGGTATTGAAGATCTCACCGACTTCGTTGATGAAGAAGAAGAGCAACTCGATTACAGCGAAGAAGAAGCAGAAGCAGAGTTCCAGCGTCTACAAGATCAGCCAATTAAACTGGCGATCATCGGTCGTCCAAACGTGGGTAAATCAACCCTAACCAACCGGATCTTGGGTGAAGAGCGTGTGGTTGTTTACGATATGCCAGGCACAACCCGTGATTCTATCTACATCCCGATGCAACGCGATGAGCGTGAATACGTACTGATTGATACCGCGGGTGTTCGTCGCCGTAAAAACATCAACGAAACCGTAGAGAAATTCTCTGTGGTTAAGACCCTGAAAGCGGTTGAAGACGCCAACGTGGTTTTGCTGATCATTGATGCGCGTGAAAACATCTCAGACCAAGATTTGAGCCTATTGGGCTTTGCCTTGAATGCGGGCCGCTCTATCGTTATTGCGGTCAACAAATGGGATGGTCTCGACACCGAAGTCAAAGATCGCGTGAAGAAAGAGCTCGATCGTCGTTTAGGTTTTGTTGATTTTGCTCGTATTCACTTTATTTCGGCGCTGCACGGCACAGGTGTTGGTCACTTGTTTGAGTCGGTTCAAGAAGCGTATAAGTCAGCGACGACCCGTGTTGGTACTTCGGTACTCACGCGTATCATGAAAATGGCGCAAGACGATCACCAACCACCTATGGTACGTGGCCGCCGTGTGAAATTGAAATACGCGCACGCGGGTGGATACAACCCACCAATCGTGGTTATTCACGGTAACTTAGTCAATGAACTGCCAGACTCTTACAAGCGTTTCTTGATGAACTACTACCGTCGTTCACTGGATATTATGGGTACCCCGATCCGCATTCGCTTCCAAAGCAGCGATAACCCATTTGAAGGCAAAACCAACAAAATGACTTTATCGCAAGAGCGCAAACGTAAGCGCTTGATGTCAGCGGTAAAAGGACGTAAAAAATAATTACGGCCAAATAGATAAACACCAAAAAGCGCCGATGGCGCTTTTTTTATAGGAAAAAAACATGAGTGATTACCAAGCAAGCGAAATCCACTTCTGTCATCAAACCTGGCATCTAAACGCGACAGTGATAATGATTGCCCCGTGGGAGAACGGCGTGGATGTGATTGTTGATCGAACCCCCTTTCATCCGGTAAGCCATATTTGGCCCGACCACCCAGCGGATCAAGGAGAGTTGGTTGTTGAACAGGCGACTTACTCGCTTGAAAACTGCTTAGTTGGGGCGATTGAACAAGCCACAGGCACGCTTTATGTCGATAAAGCGATCCCGGTAAAACGCGATACCCCAGGATGGGCTTTTGTTGTTGTTCATCGTCTTGCTGACGAGGCCGATAATCTCACGG
>Ga0070725_10000973_pt1 | contig 16905 bp, 16 predicted proteins | sample tdDd002_FD_69781 | JGI IMG/M metagenome (GOLD analysis project Ga0070725, IMG submission 69781) | Marine sediment microbial communities from the Atlantic coast under amendment with organic carbon and nitrate - tdDd00.2 | ecosystem: Environmental > Aquatic > Marine > Coastal > Sediment | place... | reverse complement strand
AAGCGTAAATTACAGACACTTCACGATGTTGGACTTGATTATATCCGTTTGGGACAGCCTTCGACACAATTGTCAGGTGGTGAAGCACAGAGAATCAAGCTGGCGACAGAGTTAAGCAAACGTAGTACTGGTAAGACGCTGTACATTCTTGACGAACCGACAACAGGTCTTCATATGGCAGATGTTCATAACCTGATCAATGTCTTGGATCGCCTTGTTGAAGGTGGCAATTCAGTTGTGGTCATTGAACATAATCTGGATATGATAAAAATATCGGACCATGTTATTGATTTAGGACCAGATGGTGGAGACAAGGGTGGTACAATTGTTGGTGTAGGAACACCTGAAGATATTGCAAAAATTGAGTCCTCTTATACAGGTGAGTTTTTGAGAAAACTCTTGTAAAAATCTTATAAAAATATTCAGAAAATTTAGTGTCACTATTAAGGGTTTTTTAATCTTTTAATAGTGACACTTTTGATATAATGAAAAAGAATTTTAAAAGGGGATAAATAGATGATACGGATAAATAATGTAAAGAAGAAATTTTATGATAAGAAACATGGGGATTTTTTTGCGGTAGACGATGTCAGTTTTCATGTGGAACGCGGTGAAATCTTTGGACTTCTAGGACCGAATGGTGCTGGAAAAACAACTTTGTTGCGTATGGTTGCAACGATCATGGAGCAAACAGAGGGAGAAATTGTTGTCAATGGTGCGAATACCCTTGACGATCCAGATCATGTGAAGCGCTCTATCGGATTTTTATCCGGTAATACAAAGCTGTACAAGAAATTAACGCCCCTAGAAACGATGCGTTTTTTTGGGAAGTTTTATAACATTCCTGCTGAAGAGATAGAAAGCCGTATCGACGAGATTGTTAAGCGTCTTGATATGGACAGCTTTAAGAATAGAATTGTTGAAAAACTATCTACAGGACAAGTACAGAAAACATCAATCGCCCGCTGTATGATTCACGATCCTGATATCTACATTTTAGATGAACCAACGTTGGGACTGGATATCTTAACGAGTCGTACGATTATAGATTTTATTAAAGGTAAGAAAAGCGAAGGCAAAACGATTATTTTCTCAACCCACTACATGGAAGAAGCAGACTCTCTTTGTGATCGTATCGGATTGATTCATCAAGGGAAGATCGTTGCGTGTGATACAAAACAGGCCTTGCAGGAAATAACAAATCAGCAAAGCATTCGTGACATTTTCTTAAGTTATATTGATCGAGGTGACGGTCTTGAGTAGGTGGCAAACGATTAAATGGATATGGCAAAAGGAGATGAAATCTCTTCTAAGGGATAAAAAAGCCCTATTGACGATTTTTCTGCCAATACTGATTTATCCTGTAATTATGATCTTCTTCTTAGGCATCTCTGGAATTGTAGAAGGCAATCTAAATGAGGAAGTGCGACATGTGATCCTCGAAGGTGCTGTATCGGAGGAAATGAAAGAAGCCTTAACAGAAGATAAGCGGATTCAGTTGATTGAAAAAGATGAACGGTCTTATGAAACGATGATGAGAGAAGAAGCATTGGATGTTGTTGTTAGGCAACAAACAAGTGAGGCTGGGCCTCAAGTCACCTTACTTTTTAACTCCACGATCGATAGCAGTCAAAGGGGTAAAAGGATTGTAGAAAATCTATTGCGGGACTATAAAACTTCAATCGTCGATAAGACACTTGGAGCACTTGATTTAGAAACTTCTGTCTTCGAATTGGTTATCCTAGAGACGGTCGAAGTTACTGAAGACTCGTCGAGTAATCGAGCGATTGCTTCAATACTAGGGGTAGTCGCGCCATTTATACTGGTGATGTACTCGATCATAGGCATATATTCCATTAGTTCCGACCTGAGTGTTGGCGAGAAGGAACGCTGTACATTGGAGACGATTTTTTCAGTGCAGATAGCAAAAACGAATATTATTTTAGGCAAGCTATTTGCAGGGGTCACTGTTGGATTGCTTTCTGGATTGACCAATATATTGTCGATGTTCCCGTTAATGTATGGCATCATATCAATGTTGCCAGAATCGACATTTAAATTAAGTCCAGTACTTCCTGTATTTGTACTCTTGATGCTGTTGCCGATTATGTTTTTAACTTGTGCTATCATGGTTGGATTAGGTCTATTTGCAAAGACATATCAGGAGGCACAAAATTATGGCGCTTTTGTCATGATTGCCTTTATGTTGCCAGCTTATATAGGGCTTATTCCGGATATTACTTTTAGTACAAACATGGCACTTATACCTATAAGCAATGGCATTTTAGCGATGCGCGATGCTTTTGTAGGGGATTATTCTGTGAATAAAATTCTCATAACCTTAGGGGTGAATTGTGGTATTGCCATTATAGCTGTTACTGGAATGTCCAAAGTATTTACCTCTGAAAACGTCATTTTCGGTCATGGAAGCGGTAGAAAAATTGACTTTAAACGATGGTTTGGAGGGCGTTATGAATAAAACTATTATATGGACGATGATTCAAAAGGAATTGCGTCAAGTATTTAGAAATAAGCGAGTGATTATCGGCTTGTTATTACCTTTGGTCTTGTATCCTATATTGTTTCATGTGTATATGGGCATCATGTCGGACACCGAAGAAAGAGCAGCAGCGGAAATCAGCGAGGTTGTTCTGTTGTCTCAGATACCTGTGGGTGTCGCGACTGATTTAGTTCTAGATGAACGGTTGAACACTGTCATGGACGATGTACAAGGAAGAGAAGGAATTAAAGACAAGACCTACGATTTAGGTATTCTCTATTTTGTAGAAGGGGACCAGGAAACCTTTGAATTCCATTATGATTCAGGGCGCTCCGCCAGTCGTAAAGCCCATACAAGAGTGTTGGAAAGTATAAGCAATTATGAAGAGACCGTACAACAAATATATTTATCTGATCATGGTGCAGAGGAAAATGCATTGATGCCATTTACATTGGTGACGGAAGATATTGCGGATCAAACGGCAAAATCAAGCAAATCTCTGGGTGACATCTTACCCATGTTGTTAACGATAACAGCGTTGTTGTCGGTTGTGAATTTTGCGATTGAAATGACCACTGGAGAAAAAGAAGTTGGAACTCTGGAGACGCTGTTCTCGCTACCGATCTCGAGAACTGAAATTGTGTTCTCAAAGCTTTGTGCCAGTGTTTTCTTAGGTGTGTTATCCATGTTGCTGAATGTTTTGGCGGTGTTCTTGTTATTGCCATCAATCGTTGAAAGCGGAGATGTAGCCGTATCGGTCGGTGGTGAAACACTGTTTATACTCGTACTGACCTTGTTGCCGCTAATCCTGATGGGAGCCGGTACAAGTTTAGGTGTTGGGATGTTTGCCAATAGCTATAAGGAATCCAGTGCATTTATTACGCCGTTAACATTTGTGTTTATGATTCCAGCATACATTGGCATGATTCCGGGTGTAGAACTTAACGAACTATTGGCGGCAATTCCGATAGTCAATTCAACGCTACTCATTAAATCGGTATTCTTAAATACATTCCATGTGAAGTATTTTACCATTGGTTTTTTGACCAATATTCTGTTTGCTGCGTGTTCCATGATCTTTGTTTTCAAAGTATTTGGAACAGAAAAGATTCTATTTGGTAGTGGCAAGGGCTTGAGCTTTAGCTTGCGGCGAAAGGATATCAAGCCTAGAACATTTATAGAAGTCCAAGACGCTTTGTTAATTGTGGCTCTGTCGATTATCGTTTTCGTTTACGTCGGCGGTGTCGCATCCAACGCCTTTGGCCTCGTAGGTGGTACAATGTTCATTCAATATCTGTCGTTCTTAATATTGCCACTCTTCTTAACATGGTATCTGAAGGCAGATTTAAAAGAAGCCATCCATGCGAAGATGCCAAGGGTGTATCCAAGCATTGCCGGTATTTTCCTATGGCTAGGGACATTAAGTTTGATGCTTGTGTATCAGTTGGCGATTGTGAAGTTCGTTCCAGAAGCACCGACGCTTGTCGGACTGGAAGAGGAGATGGGCAAATTATCTCTTATACAGCAATTTATATTTATTGCAGTGACGCCTGGTATTTGTGAAGAGATTCTCTACAGAGGCGTTGCCTTCAGACCACTTGAAAAAGCTTTGGGTCCTAAGAAGGCGATTGTTATAACAGCACTATTTTTTGCTTTGATGCATATGGATGTCGTTCGACTTGTGCCGACATTTTTATTAGGACTTTTATTTGGCTATATGGCTTATAAATCAGGATCGATTCTTCCTGCAATGTTTCTCCATGTACTGAATAATTCTGTCGCTGCGTTTACAATGGATAGCATGCCGATTTCCATGTTTCCGCTCCTTGTATTTAGCGTGAGTACATTTGCTGTTGGTCTTATGATTCTTCAGAAAAAACCTTTTGACAGACGTGCAAAAGAAGCTTACAATGTAGTTAATAAATAATATTTTATGGTGTAGCAAGCTACTTAATAGGGAAGACGGTTTGAGTCCGTCACGGTCCCGCCACTGTATTGAGGAGTTCTATTACAATGACTCACTGTTCATCCGAATGGGAAGGGGTAATGGAATGTTGATTCTAAGTCAGGAGACCTGCCATGAGAGAAATGCCCAAGCTTACGTGGAATTAAGCGGTGAATTTTAATACGACTGTATTAAGCGCCGTTCTTCATGAGTGGCGCTTTATTTATATTTGTAACAAGGAGTATAGTATTCGTAGTACTGTATACATCCGAAAAACCTTTTCATTAAAGGCTCTATGCGAGTGGCTCCGCGTAGAGCCTTTTCCCGTTTTTGAAAGGGCAGCAACGCCTGTTTCCCATGCTCTCACATATTTCCAAGACAATTATCACATAAAGAGGCGGTACAATCATAATGAATAAAAACAGCATAGGAGAGTAGCGATGAAAAGAAATCATAAAAAAGTAGTAAGTGCTTTGGCATTGAGTGCTGTAATGGCATTAAGCGTAGGCTGTGCAAAGGCAGAAGAGATTGAGGTTGTAAATATTGAGGAAGCAGTTATTGAAGAGAATGATGAAACTACAATAGATACTCCTGAAGAGCGTCTTGAGTTGGTACCAGAGGGTAAAGAGCTGGAGAGAAAACCAACTGGTGAATCACCTGAAGGTAAGAATTCTTCAAAGAAAGGTGAAAATGAAGCGCTAGCGATCATAAAAACTGAAGTTATGGCACAACTAGAAGGCTTAAGTCCGGAAGAAAGAATCGCTAAAATTACAGAAATAATTGAATCTGATATTTATGACGAGGATGTAAATAACATACTGACAAAAATGTTGGAAAGAGAGTAATTTAAAAGGAGTGTTGATAATTCAACACTCCTTTTCTATACATCCATATGGATGAACTTATTAAACTCTATAATGCTCTTTAAACGTAATTTTCTTGCTGCCTAAATAAGATGTCACTTGTTTGCCCATATCTTCATGAACAAGGACATTGATTTTTCCAACACCGTCGTAAAGGTATAATGTCAAAAGACCTTCATGATACGTATACATAGTAATTTCACTATAAGCATAGACGCCTGAATGACTTTTTAGCCCGTCGCCGACCGGCATGTCGATACGCATATCGATCCCTTGCACAATCAACTGACGATGTCCAAAGTGTGCTTTCAGCGTACGTGATGACAGTTGAATAAAGCCTTCTGTAATGACCAACCACACAACAGCAGCCATGATGTACTTAGGCACTAATTCTGGTGTCAGTAACTTCTTAACCAATGGATAGCCAAGTAATAGTGCAATAAAAAGAATGTTGACCAAGCGGTAATACATCATGTTTTCCCTGATTGGTAAAGAAAAGAATTCATGATCTCTTTTCCGTCCGTATTGTCCGTAGAAGTAGCGCATTGTCATTTGTATACTCGGGTAAAGCACTAAGATAAGAAATAAGACACCGTTTATAAATCTGAATGTATCGCCAAAATATGCATCGTACTGCGGCATGATAAATGAGAAAATAAACATAACTGTTATAAAAGCGACTGTAAATAGTACGCTTCGTTTTGAATTATTCATTGAAGCCCTCCGTTCAATTTCCTTAAATGATAGTTCTATTATATAATAGAAACAGATGTTAAAAAGAGAAAATATTCTGTAAAACATTAAGAATAGTTCATATTTGAGTATTATTGGCCTAGGGCCAGCAGAAAGGAAGACAAAATGAATAAATGTCCTAATTGCGGCGAAGCAACTATAAGCAATTATAAAAAGTTTATGTTGGGACCGGGAAGAACCATCGAGTGTCCTGGTTGCAAAGCAAGAATATCGGTATCGTGGTGGACCATGGCATTGCTTTTAGGGATGCTGATGATTATGTTTACTATTGACGATATGTTAAGTTCAGGTGTTTATACGATAGTTGCTCTAGGGTTGATGGGCGTTTATATGTTCATTCATAAGAACTTCATTCCCCTTGAAGTGAGAAAAGATACGTAGGAGGAGTTAAAATGATCAATGGAATACTTCAGTTAGTACCAATAGTTGTACTTGCAGCATTAAGCGCATATTTTTCTTATCAGATGGATAAACGGTTTTCGTACGTTGAAAAGATTAATAAACGGTTTGGATTCAATGAAAACAAAAGTATGGTGTTTTTTATAGGCATCATGATGGCATCAATGGTGATCATCCCGCTTGTTCTACTAAAGCTGATGGGTATGACAAAAGAAACGGCCTATATTCTTACGAGTGTGATGGTTGGATTTTGTTGTTATTCATCAATGGATTATTTAGGACTACAAAAGCGCACATCAAAGTAAAGTGACAAAGCAGAAATAGAGGACCTATGGAAAATATCGAAAACATAAAAAAACAGTTAAAAACACTTCCTGAAAAACCAGGTGTCTATATTATGAAAGACAAGTACGGCAATGTCATTTATGTCGGAAAGTCTAAAAAGTTAAAAGATCGAGTAACATCCTATTTTAGAGGCTTCAACTCTCATACACCAAAGACTCAGACTATGGTGACCAACGTCCATGAATTTGATTACATCATAACGGATACCGAGATGGAAGCCCTTATATTAGAGGCGAATCTGATCAAGAAATATATGCCACGCTTTAACGTTATGCTGAAGGATGACAAACAGTATCCATTTATCCGTATAACCGTTAAGGAAAAATACCCAAGGGTGTTTATGACGCGGACAGTAGTCAAGGATGGCAGTCGTTACTTTGGACCATATACAAGCGCAGAAGCGGTGAAGCAGACATTGACAGTCATTCATAAAGTGTTTCCTATCCGTAAATGTAACAAAAACTTAGAGCTAAAAGGCCAACGGCACTGTCTGAACTATCATATCGGCAAATGTCTTGGGCCGTGTGCTTCAGAAGTATCTACAGAAGTGTATGATGGGCTGATCCAGGAAATTATTCGATTCCTGTCGGGTGACAGCGATGCCTTAATCAAAGAACTGACTGAGAAAATGATGGAATCAGCAGAATTGATGGAATTTGAAAAGGCTGCTGAGTACAGGAATCAGATCAATAGCATCAATGAACTGAATACGCGTCAAAAGATGGTCAGCAACAAAGATATCGATCAAGATATTGTCGCTTTAGCCTGTGATGAAGATTATGCGTGTTTCATGACCTTCTTTATCAGAGGGGGTAAACTGCTCGGTAGGGATGAGCGCATCATTGAAAATATCGAAGGCCTTGATCAACAAGCGCTGCTGTCAGCCTTTATCAAACAACATTATGTCACAGCCGAGTTCTTACCAAAAGAGATAATTATTCAGTCCCTATACGATGACAGAGGCATGATTGAAAGCTATTTATCGGATAGAAAAGGCAAAAAAGTCAAATTTATTATTCCTCAAAAAGGGGAAAAACTGAAGTTGTTAAGAATGGCAGAGGCTAATGCTTTCGAATATCTTACGAAATTTAAAGAAAGAATCGACAAAGAAGTGTATGAGCGACGGGCCATTCAAAGTGCACTGGAAGAAATAGTAGGCGAAGAGGTGTATCGTATTGAATCCTTTGATATCTCTAACATCTCTGGGGTGTTTACAGTGGCCTCAATGGTTGTCTACGAGAACTACAAGAAGAAAAAGACAGATTACAGGCGGTTTAAAATTAAAACCATCGTTGGTCAAGATGACTATGGCGCCATGCGAGAAGTCATTACAAGGCGCTTTAGGCACGGGCTTGAAGACATAGAAAAAATCAAAGCGTCAGGTTTAACGGGGAAAGAAAAATTTGCAGTTTTCCCAGACCTGCTGTTGATTGATGGTGGAAAAGGTCAAGTGAATGTTGCGAAATCAGTATTGCAGGAATTAGGATTGAATATTCCTGTAGCGGGTATGGTAAAAAACAATTACCATATTACAGAGAAGCTTTATTATGAAGGCAACGAATATTCTATTAGAGACAATCAGGTCTTATATGCCTTTCTAGGGAAAGTCCAAGAAGAGGTCCATCGATTCGCTATAGACTATCATAAAACCCTTAGAAAAGCGGGTATGGTGTACTCTGTACTTGAAGAGATACCAGGTGTCGGAAAGAAACGAAGAATCGCGCTCATCAAAAGTTTTAAGTCCATAGAGCGTATAAAGGATGCAACGGTTGATGAGTTGGTGGCAGTAGAAGGTGTGTCGTTAAATGTTGCCGAAAACATATTTAGCTTTTTTAATGAGGAACAGCATATTGAAGAAAACGAGGTGAAAAAATGAAAACGGTAAAAATTGATAAGATCATTGAACATTTTTCTTTGGAAGTGCTCAGTCAATCAGGAATTGAACAAGTGGCCATTACCAGTGATTTAAACAGAATCGGTTTACAACTGGCTGGACATTTTGAATACTTCAGTGCTGAGAGAATTCAAATCATCGGACAAAGTGAATTATCGTTTTATAACGCACAACCAGAGAAGAAGAAGTATGACGTAATGGATCGACTGATGCGGGAAGACTTTCTTTGTTTGGTCATCACGAGAGACATGATTGTGCCAGCAGAAGTCATTGAATTGGCAAAGAAATATAACCGGACCTTATTGAGGACAGGAAAAGCGACGACCCATTTTATGAGTCAACTAACAGATTATCTGGAGGATCAACTGGCTCCGACAAAGACGGTGCACGGTGTACTGGTTGATGTGTATGGTGTAGGTGTCCTGTTATTCGGTAAAAGTGGTATCGGTAAATCAGAAACAGCTCTGGAATTGATCAAACGTGGACATCGTTTAATTGCTGACGATGCTGTAGAGTGCAAAAGACTACCTGAGGGAGGCATCATAGGCAAGGCGCCGGAACTGATTCGGAACTTTTTGGAGATCCGTGGCATCGGCATTTTGGATATTTCGAAATTATATGGCATCGGTTCAGTAAGAAATAACAAAAGAATTGAATTAATCGTTAATTTCAAGGAGTGGCGTGATAATGAACCTTATGATCGCCTTGGAATGGAACAAAAATATATGAAAATATTGGACCGAGATGTAGCAACACTAGATATACCAGTGAAACCAGGCCGTAATTTAGCAATCATATTAGAGGCGGCAGCTCGAAATCACAAGCAAAAATTGGAAGGTTACAACGCTGCAATTGAATTAGATTCTCGATTACAAAGCCAATTGAACACATAAATGAAACGAGTTCTCAATGAACTCGTTTTTTTCTTTAGTGATATTTTATAAAATTTCTTAACATTTTGACTATAGAGAAATTTAAATGTTTGTTAAAAAAGAAATAAATAATCAAACGTTTATTATTTTTTGCTATAATTGCAATAGTTGCGGGTAATTCCTATCAATTATATAGGGATTGAAATTCCCAAAAACTAGGCAAATGAATAGGTATACGTCTAATTGTTAGAAAATTCTGTCTATACAAAATCAGTAGCATTCGTTTCGTTAATACGTTATTATAATAATGGTACTTTGTTAAAAAATTATTTAACGAAGTGTGATAGACCATTTAGAATGAACGGATAGATTTTAAATGGAAGGAGTCTATGAGGGCGTTACTATTTTTTTCCGAGTACCTTATTAATCATATTTGTTTTAGGTGGGTGAAATGAATATGGCGATTTATTATTTTAAGGAGGAAACGGTATGGCAAAAGATATTTTGACACAAGAGAATTTCACAAAATTAAATGAAATTATTCTTGAACACAAAGAAGCACCAGGTGCATTAATGCCAATTTTACATGAGGCACAAGGTCTTTTTGGGGCATTACCACTTGAAGTACAAAAGAAAGTATCAGAAGAATTAAATATTCCATTAGCTGAGATTTATGGTGTTGTTACATTCTACTCTCAGTTCTCTTTAGTTCCTAAGGGAGATTACGTTATTGGTGTATGTTTAGGTACAGCATGTTATGTAAAAGGCGCACAAAGACTAATCGATAGAATCTCAAGTGAATTAGAAGTTGAAGTTGGTACAACTTCTGCAAACGGAAAATACACTTTGGAAGCGACTAGATGTATCGGTGCATGTGGTTTAGCACCAGTACTTACAGTAAACGAAGATGTTTACGGTAGATTAGTAGAAGCTGATATTCCTGGAATACTGGACAAATATAGAGGATAGTAGGAGGTAACGGAATGAAATCTTTAGCTGAATTAGCAAAAATTAGAGAAGAAGCATTAAAGAAAGTAGATGTACGTAAAGATAGAAAAGGTACAAGAATTGTAGTAGGTATGGCGACTTGTGGTATTGCTGCAGGTGCTAGACCCGTTCTTACAGCATTACTTGAAGAAGTTCAAAAAAGAAACTTAGGCGATGTTGAAGTGACTCAAACAGGATGTATTGGCGTATGTAGATTAGAGCCAATCGTTGAAGTTTACAAAGAAGGCGAAGACAAAGTAACTTACGTAGAAATGGATGTAGAAAAAGCTAAAAAATTGATCGCAGATCATATTGTAAACGGAAATGTTGTAACAGAGTACACAATCGGTGCAACTGAGTAAATTGAACTTTTAAAGAAATGTTAGGAGGAACAAAGATGGATTTGTACAGATCACATGTATTAGTTTGTGGCGGTACTGGATGTATATCATCAGGATCAGCTACATTAGAAGAAATGTTTAGTTCTGAATTAGATAGATTAGAATTAGATAAAGAAGTAAAAGTTGTAAGAACAGGTTGTTTTGGTCTTTGTGAAGCAGGACCAATTGTAATCGTTTACCCTGAGGGGGCGTTCTACAGCAGAGTTGAAAAAGAAGATATCACAAGAATTTGTGAAGAGCATTTATTAAAAGGTAGAATTGTTAAAGACTTATTATTCCATGATTCAATCGAAGACGATACAATCAAGTCATTGAACGAAGTTGAATTCTACAAAAAACAACAGAGAATTGCACTTAAGAACTGTGGTGTAATTAATCCTGAAAAAATTGAAGAGTATATCGCATTTGACGGTTACCAAGCATTAGGTAAAGTATTAACTGAAATGAAGCCAGAAGAAGTTGTTCAAATCGTTAAAGATTCTGGTTTAAGAGGCCGTGGCGGCGGTGGATTCCCAACAGGTTTAAAATGGGCGTTTACAGCACAAGAAGCGGAACCAGTTAAGTACGTTGCATGTAATGCCGATGAGGGTGACCCAGGTGCGTTTATGGATAGATCTGTACTTGAAGGTGATCCACACGCAATGATCGAAGCTATGGCTATTGCAGGATACGCTATTGGTGCAGAAAAAGGTTATGTATATATTAGAGCGGAATACCCAATCGCGGTAGAACGTCTTGAAATTGCAATGGTACAAGCAAGAGAAATGGGTCTTTTAGGAGAAAATATTTTTGACAGCGGATTTAATTTCGATATGGAAATTAGATTAGGCGCTGGTGCATTCGTATGTGGTGAAGAAACTGCATTAATCGCATCGATTGAAGGTCAAAGAGGGATGCCTAGACCGAAGCCACCGTTCCCTGCACAAAAGGGTATTTGGGGCAAACCAACATTATTAAACAACGTAGAAACTTACGCAAATATTCCACAAATCATCTTAAATGGTGCTGAGTGGTTCGCATCAATCGGTACTGAAAAATCTAAAGGTACGAAAGTATTCGCTTTAGGTGGAAAGATCAATAACACTGGTTTAGTTGAGATCCCTATGGGAACAACGTTAAGAGAAACTATCTTTGAAATCGGTGGTGGTATTCCAAATGGCAGAAAGTTCAAAGCTGTTCAAACAGGTGGACCATCTGGTGGATGTATTACAGACGAAGATTTAGATACACCAATCGACTACGATAACCTTATTGCTAAAGGCTCAATGATGGGCTCTGGTGGTATGATCGTAATGGATGAAGACAACTGTATGGTTGATATCGCAAGATTCTTCCTTGATTTCACAGTTGACGAATCATGTGGTAAGTGTGTGCCTTGTCGTGAAGGTACAAAGAGAATGTGTGAATTATTAGATAAGATTACTGAAGGTAAAGGAACAATGGAAGATCTTGATACATTAGAATCACTTGCGTACAGCATCAAAGATGCATCGCTTTGTGGTCTTGGTCAAACAGCTCCAAACCCAGTATTATCTACTTTGAAGCACTTCAGAGATGAATACGAAGCGCATGTGCTTGAGCAGAAATGTCCAGCAGGCGTATGTAAGAACTTACTACAAATTAAAATTACTGATAAATGTATTGGTTGTACAGCATGCGTTCGCGTATGCCCAGTAGACTGTATCGCAGGCGAAAGAAAAGCACTTCACGTAATTGATCAAGCTGCTTGTATCAAGTGTGAAGCGTGTATCGCTAAGTGTCCAGTAGACGCAATCATTAAAGAGTAATCAAAGTCGAAAGGAAAGAGGTGTATACTTTGGAAAATGTACGTTTAACAATTAACGGAATGGAAGTTGAAGTTCCAAGTTCATATACAGTATTAGATGCTGCAAGAGAAAATGGTATAGATATCCCAACACTTTGTCATCTTAAAGATGTCAATGAAGTAGGGGCATGTAGAGTATGTATCGTTGAAGTAGAAGGCGCTAGAGCCCTTCAAGCTTCATGTGTACTTCCTGTTACAAATGGGATGAAAGTTAACACAAATACAAAGCGTGTTAGAAACTCAAGAAAAACGACTGTTGAACTATTATTAGCAAACCACAACAGAGAATGTTTAACATGTTTCAGAAACAAGAACTGTGAATTACAAACAGTTTCAGAAGAATTAGGTATTAGCGACATCAAGTTTGAAGGCGCTAAGAGAGAAGCTAAAATAGATGACTTATCACACTCAATCGTGAGAGATGCAAGTAAGTGTATCCTTTGTGGTAGATGTGTAAACGCTTGTAAGAAGACTCAAGGTATTGGTATCTTAGACTTCACAAATAGAGGATTCGAAACAATCGTTGGTCCTGCATTTGATATGAGCATGAAAGATACACCATGTGTTTACTGTGGACAATGTATCATCGTCTGTCCAGTAGCGGCACTTAGAGAAAAGTCTGACATCGAGCGTGTATGGGATGCTATCGAAGATCCAGATACACATGTAGTGGTTCAAACTGCACCTGCAGTAAGAGCTGGTCTTGGTGAAGAGTTTGGTTTACCAATCGGTACGAGAGTAACTGGTAAAATGGTTGCATCACTTAAGAGAATTGGTTTTGACCAAGTTTATGATACAAACTTTGCAGCTGACTTAACAATCCTTGAAGAAGGTACGGAGTTATTAGGTAGAATTAAGAACGGTGGTAAGTTACCAATGATCACATCTTGTTCTCCAGGCTGGATTCGTTACTGTGAATTCAATTATCCTGAGTTCATTGACAACTTATCATCATGTAAGTCGCCTCACCAAATGTTTGGTGCGATTCTTAAGTCTTATTACGCTGAAAAGCAGAATATCGATCCTAAGAAAATGTTTGTCGTTTCAATCATGCCATGTACGTCTAAGAAGACAGAGTCGGCAAGAGAAGAAATGAATGTAAACGGTCTTAGAGACGTTGATGCAGTTCTTACAACAAGAGAACTTGGTAAGATGATCAAAGAAGCAAGACTTGACTTCACAAAGTTAGAAGACGAAGATTTTGATCCAATAATGGGTGAATACACTGGTGCTGGTGTAATCTTCGGTGCAACTGGTGGTGTTATGGAAGCAGCTCTTAGAACAGTTGCAGATATTCTTACTGATAAAGATTTACATGAGATCGAGTACGATGCTGTTAGAGGTGTTGAAGCAGGTATCAAAGAAGCAACTGTAAAAATCGGCGACTTGGACGTAAACGTATGTGTTGCTCATGGTACGGCACAAGCGCAAAAAGTACTTGAAATGGTTAAAGCTGGTGAAAAAGATTACCACTTCATCGAAGTAATGGGCTGTAGTGGTGGTTGTGTAACTGGTGGTGGACAACCTCAAGTTAACGCAAGAACATTATCTGAAATCGATGTACGTGTAGCGAGAGCTGGCGCACTTTACGAAGAAGATGCAATCATGCCTGAAAGAAAATCTCATAAAAATGCGACATTAATGAAGATGTACGAAGAGTACCTTGGCGAGCCAAATGGCCACAAGGCACATGAGTTACTTCATACGCATTACACTAAGAGAGAAAAGTACTAGGGAATAGAGTTTAAATAATTAACGCACACTTGTTGATCAAGTGTGCGTTTTCTTTATGTTTTTGACGTGGAATCATTGTGGTGTTTACTTACTCCACACATGTTAAGACGATGGTAGAGTAGCACCTATTTCAAGTCTCCACTTGGAACAAGAGAAAAGCCTATTACATCTGCTGCATGAAGAGCAAATGAGTTTAGAATTAAGTATGGTGGTTGATCGAGACTTTTGTAGAATTTAGCATTCTTTAACACAATTAGACTGCCATCGCCCAAAAGATTGTAAGTATCTCCAGCAACTTCATCTCTTGATTTTAATAGTTCAATAGTCTCGTGCTTTAAATAATCAACAGCGTTTAAATTGAATTGATCTTTAGTCGTATTTTGAATGTAATCATTGAGCGTAGGCTTGCCATCAAGTGGATATTCGATTTCACCGATAATGGTCCCCGCAGCAGTTAGGAAAAGCATCTCAAAATCGTTGTCTGCATTATGATTCTTCAGAGCATTAGAAAAATCGGATAAGCCAATGATGTTTAAATATTTTATGGATTGTTTCATGAAAAACCTCACTTTCATAATGAATTAGTAATATTAGTGTATGATACCCTTTATTCTATGTGGTGAAAAGCATTTCGAATAATTTACTGATTACATACAGATGAAATAATAAAAATCTGAATCTATAAAAGGGAGTGTTTTTTTGACAGATGGGTATTTAAGAACTATAGCAATAGATGGGAGGCTAAATTATGAATTTATCAGATGTATCACAAACTGCTATTTACACATTGATTTGTCGTGCCACACAAGATGAGAATGATAAAACTGATTTTAAGGATTCAATGTCGGTACGAAGTCTAAATAATCTAATTGATGCCATTTCAGAAAAAGATAGGAAAACTATATTAAAATGGAAGAAAATGATAGCTGGCTATGGATCTGGAGATGCTAGAAGAGTTGTTTGGAGAGTTCATACAATTGATGGTATTGTGAATGACTATATTTCAAAAAATCCATCGTGTACGGTCATCAATATTGCATGCGGATTTGACACAAGGTATTGGCGAATTGACAACAAGAATTGCAGGTACATTGAACTTGATTTCCCTGAAGTTATTTCACAGAAGAAGGAATTATTAAAAGAACAGCTAGACTATGAAATGATAAGTTGCTCAGTCTTAGATACTACATGGATCGACAAAGTGACGGAATCAGGGAACAGTAATTTCCTGATCATTGCAGAAGGTCTTTTTATGTATTTACCAGAAGATGATGCTAAGGGATTGTTGCAGGAGATTTCAAGGAAGTTTAGTCATTCACAATTTGTTCTGGATATGATTAAAAGAAAATATACCAAGGGTTTTTTACAGAAACTCGTCGTTTGGCAGTTTAAATTATTTATGGGAATAGATGTGCCTTGGGTATTTGGAATTCAAAAACCTGAAGATTTGGAATCTTATGGGGAAGGTTATAAAGTAATTGACGTTAATGGAAAAACGCTTTATATAATTACTGCATCGATAAATGAAAATGCATAAGGATATCTTGAGGCTCAAATGCCAAAGTATGTGGAGACTATTGTGGTGTTAGTGAATGGAGGTTTATTGGGATGACAAAAGATAAAATATACAAAATGAGATTTTCGAAAATTTATCCATTGTATGTTAATAAAGCAGAAAAAAAAGGTGGATCTAAATTAGAAGTTGATGAGATTATACGATGGCTGACAGGCTATAGCCAAGAGGAAATAGATACACATATAGATACGCAAACCGATTTAGAGACTTTCTTTGAAGAGGCTATCAACTTCAATCCTCTTAGTTCTCTAATTAAAGGTGTTGTTTGTGGTGTAAGAGTAGAAGATGTTGAAGATCCAGTAATTCGAAAAATCCGATTTTTAGATAAACTTGTTGATGAGCTGGCAAGGGGAAAATCAATGGAAAAGATATTACGTAAAGAAAAATAGATATAGTCAGTTCTACAAATTGGAATCTGTTGGTTTAAGTGATACTGAACAGCTTGGAAGCTGTTGTTAAAGTTACATCGAACAGCCGCGAAGCTGTTGCTAAAGTAACATCGAACAGCCGCGAACTTGACAGTTCGCTAGCTCGCGTTGGCGAGCCAAATGCCAGAAAATAAATGCATCAGCAGAAGAGAACAAGTCTCTCTTCTGCTGACGCATTTATTTTCTGGCGCTGTTCTCTTTTTATCACGTAAAAAAACCAACCTTTGGGGAAGGTTGGCTCTACTGACAATTAAAAATTGTCTTTCTACATTATTTACTTTGGGGGAGTTATAATGTGTTGGGGGTTATCGTGGAAATATGTATTTCCTTGTTTGTATGAACTAAGTATACCGTCTATGTGTAAACAGGATATGAACGAATTA
>Ga0070725_10000970_pt1 | contig 16961 bp, 17 predicted proteins | sample tdDd002_FD_69781 | JGI IMG/M metagenome (GOLD analysis project Ga0070725, IMG submission 69781) | Marine sediment microbial communities from the Atlantic coast under amendment with organic carbon and nitrate - tdDd00.2 | ecosystem: Environmental > Aquatic > Marine > Coastal > Sediment | place... | reverse complement strand
CGCGACCCAGCCTGCGATGCCACGCGAAAGGGCGAAAATGGACAATGGCACGCCGATCAGCATTCCAATCCAGGACAGCATGGGCGAATAGGCCAGTACGAGCCCAATTCCGAAGGCCGCTTTCGGAATGCCCCCGGCGAACCCGAAAATCTCGCCGAGGGTGAGGCCAAGCAGCATCAGAGCCCCGCCGGACAGGGCCGGGCTGATGATTCCTGCCAGGGCGGCCTTGATCACTACCAGCGCAGTCAATTCCCGATGCCCGCCTATTGGGGTTCTGATGGCGGGCCAGCGGCTCATGCTGCGGCGCCGCCGACGGTCAGACCTCCGATCATGACTGTTGGCTGGCCGACGCCAACGGGCACCCATTGACCAGCTTTGCCGCAATTCCCCAGGCCGGGGTCCAACGCCATGTCATTGCCCAGGGCACGGATTTGTTTCAGCGCGGTTGCCCCATCGCCAATCAATGTGGCCCCTTTGACCGGGGTGCCGATCTGGCCGTTCTTGACGCGATATGCCTCGGTGCAGGAGAAGACGAACTTGCCGTTGGTTACATCGACCTGACCGCCACCGAAACCGACGGCATAGATACCATCCTTCAGGTCAGCCACGATCTGAGCAGGGTCGGTATCGCCACCTGTCATATAGGTATTGGTCATCCGTGGCATCGGCGTATGCGCAAAGGATTCGCGTCGGCCGTTCCCTGTGGGTTGAACCCCCATCAGACGCGCATTCTGGCGGTCCTGCATGAAGCCCACCAATATGCCGTCCTCGATCAACACGTTCTTGCCTGACGGTGTGCCTTCGTCGTCAAAGCTGATGGACCCACGTCGATCTGGGATCGTGCCGTCATCCAGCACCGTCACCCCTTTCGAGGCCACTTGTTGCCCCATCAGCCCCGCAAAAACGCTGGAGCCTTTGCGATTCGCGTCGCCCTCCAGCCCGTGGCCAATGGCTTCGTGCAGCAGGATACCGGGCCAGCCGGGGCCCAAAACCACGTCCATTACGCCCGCGGGTGCAGGTTCGGCGTCCAGATTGACCAAGGCGATGCGTAGCGCCTCTTGGGCCTTGGCTTGCCAATCGGCGGGTTCCAGAAGGCCGCTCAGGCCGACCCGGCCGCCCCCCCCGCAGGTGCCGGTTTCACGCCGACCATCCTGTTCAACAATGACCGACACGTTCACCCGTGTCATCGGGCGGACATCGCGTAAATGGGTGCCCTCGGGGCGCAGGATTTCCACCTCTTGCAAGGAGGCGGCGATGGTTGCACTGACCTGCACAACACGGGAATCAAGCCCGCGGGCGAAGGCATCAATCTCGCGCAGGGTTTCCAGTTTGGCGGGAAAGCTGACACCGCTGATCGGGTCTGCATCGGTATAAAGACGGTTGTTTGTAGCGGTCGGCGGTAGCGCCAGCGTGCCGCCGCCTTCGCCAATCGCCAGCCGCGCGGTGGCCATGGCGCGACGCAGAGCGGATTCGGAAATCTCGGTCGAGTGGGCATAACCGGCGACTTCACCTTTGACGGCGCGCAGGCCAAACCCCTCGGTTGCGTCATAGCTGGCTGTTTTGATCCGTCCGTCATCAAAAACCAGGGCTTCGGACCGGCGACGCTCAAGGAAAAGCTCTCCGTCTTCAGCGCCTTGGGTTGCCGCGCGCAGCTGGCCCAGGGCCTTCTCTAAATCCAACGAATGCTCGAAGGGCCGAAAAGGAGTATCGCTCATATCTGTTTTTCCTGTCTTTTCAGCGGGCGGAATTTGATCTAAATCAAAAAAAGCGTCCGTTTGCCGCAAGTGCCATTGTTGTTCTGAGGAGGAGAATATGGTTTTTAGCGGCGACAAAACAACGGGTTTTCCCTATCAAGGGCATCCCGGCGTCGAAATGAACAACAAACACCTCAACCGATCAGGGTGACATATGAAACTGAACTCCAGCCTTCTGGCGGCAGCAGCAGCCTTTACCGCGGCCCCGGCATTTGCCCAGGACGTTGAAACCGTGGGCAAGCCGCATCCCGGCCTCATGGGTTTCCAGCCCGCCGCAACTGAACTGGCCCGCGATCTGCAATCGCTGGATCACCTCTTGCTGGTGATCATCACGGCGATCACCCTGTTTGTGGTTGCTCTGGTTGCCTATATCATTGTGCGCCACAACCGCCGCGCCAACCCAACCCCGGCCACCTTTACCCACAATTCGCCGTTGGAAATCGCCTGGACGATCATTCCGATCGTGATCTTGGTTTTCATCGGTGCCTTCTCGCTTCCGGTTCTGTTCAAGCAGCAGGAAATCCCCGAGGGCGAGATCCACATCAAGGTAACCGGCTACCAGTGGTACTGGGGTTACGAGTACACCGACCACGATTTCGCCTTTGATAGCTACATGATCGGTCAGCCCGCCACTATGGATGAGCAAGATGATGAAGCCGGCGTGCAGGCCTATGTGCGCAGCGATGGAATGACAGCCAAGCTGAAACGTCTGGGCTATGCCGAAGATGAATTCCTGCTGGCCACCGACACTCAGGTTGTGATTCCTGTCAACAAGGTCGTTGTCATGGATGTTACAGCTGCGGACGTGATCCATTCGTGGACCATCCCCGCCTTTGGCGTGAAGCAGGATGCTGTTCCCGGCCGTATCGCTCAGCTGTGGTTCAAAGCCGAGAAAGAAGGCATCTACTTTGGTCAGTGTTCGGAACTGTGCGGCAAAGACCACGCCTATATGCCGATCACCGTCAAAGTGGTCAGCGAAGCCGACTACAAAAAGTGGCTGGATGGCGCGATTGAAGAGTACGCCGGCACGCCGCGCACTCTGACCGTGGCTTCGGCAGACTAAATCGGACCGGGGCGCGCCCCTTTGGGGGCGGCTCCTTCTTCTACTCCCACCTATAGGCCATGCATTCGGCATGGTTTCGGAAGGCAGACAATGAGCGACGCAAGCATCAACTCTCAGGCACAGGGCGGCGAGGCCGGGTTCGGCGACTATTTCGCCCTGCTCAAGCCGCGCGTGATGTCATTGGTGGTGTTCACCGCGATGGTTGGCCTGTTGGCTGCCCCCGGCGGCGTGCACCCGTTCATAGCCTTCTGTGCGGTGCTATTCATCGCCGTGGGCGGTGGTGCCTCGGGCGCGCTGAACATGTGGTGGGACGCGGATATCGACCAAGTGATGAAGCGCACCGCCTCGCGGCCTGTGCCTTCGGGCAAAGTCAGCGGCGGCGAGGCACTGGCGATCGGCGTGACCCTTTCGGTATTTGCTTGTGTGATGCTGTTCCTGGCGACCAATATTGTCGCGGCGGGTCTGCTGGCCTTCACCATCTTCTTTTACGCGGTCATCTACACCATGTGGCTGAAGCGCTGGACCCCGCAGAACATCGTGATTGGCGGGGCCTCGGGTGCCTTTCCTCCGATGATTGGCTGGGCAGCCGTGACCGGCGGTATCAGCATCGAGTCCGTGCTGATGTTCTTGCTGATCTTCATGTGGACGCCTCCGCATTTCTGGGCGCTGGCGCTGTTCATGAACTCGGATTACGAAAAAGCGGGCGTGCCCATGCTGACCGTGACACATGGCCGACGCGTGACCCGCAACCATATTCTGGTTTACACGATCCTGCTGGCCCCGATCGCAGTCGGTGCGGCCTTCACTTCGATCGGTGGGCCGATTTACCTGACCGTTTCGGTGGTGCTGAACGCCCTGTTCCTGTTGGGCGCGTTTAAACTGTGGCGCCGCCCCGAGGGTCAGGCCGAAGTTGACAAATACCGCGCCGAGAAATCCTTCTTTGGGCTGTCGTTGATGTATCTGTTCCTGCATTTTGGCGCGATCCTCGCCGAAGCCGCATTGAAGCCCTACGGGCTAGGAGGCTGGTAAGATGGCATTGCAAGTCGAGCACGAACTTCACAAACGTCGCGCGGGCCGGAATATCGGTGTGGGCATCGTCCTTGTGGCTTTTGTCGCGATTGTTTTTGGCATGACCGTTGTCAAAGTCACCACTGGCGGTCTGGGCCCGAAGCCGGCCCAAACCCAAGGGGCGACTGAGTGATGGCCATGGACGGGAAGCAAAAAACCGTGATCCAACTGGTTGCCGTGGTTCTGACCATGGGCGCGCTGGCCTGGGCCTCGGTTCCCTTCTATGATTGGTTCTGCCGCGTCACCGGGTTTGGCGGGGTCACGCAGACCGCGGACGCCGGGTCCGACGTCATTTTGGACAAGACCATCAAGATCCGGTTCGATGCCTCCAAGGCCAGCGGTATGCCGTGGGAGTTCAAACCCATGCAGCGCGAAATGGAAATCCGGATCGGCGAAACCGGCCTGGCCTTTTACGAGGCCTACAATCCAACCAATCACCCCGTGGCTGGGCAGGCGTCTTATAACGTCGCTCCGTTCTCGGCCGGTGGTTTCTTTACCAAGATCGACTGCTTCTGCTTTACCGAGCAGGTGCTTCAACCAGGTGAGCGGGTGCAAATGCCCGTTAGCTTCTATGTGGACCCCGAGATCGTCGAGGACCGCGAGGGCCAGTACGTATCTCATATCACCTTGTCCTACACGTTCTTCGAAATCGATCTCCCCGAGCAGCAAGCCTCGCTGTCTCAGGGCGTTCCGAACACCTTAAACTAAAAAACCTTCCAACGAGGGAAACGCGATGGCGCACGAGAAAAACCACGACTACCACATTCTGCCCCCCAGCCTCTGGCCCCTCCTTGGGTCGCTTGCCGGGTTCATCATGCTGTTCGGCGCGGTGATTTATTTCCACACTGACTCGCCCTGGATGCTGTTGGCCGGATTCGTTGGCGTTCTCTACGTCATGTTCGGCTGGTGGTCCGAGGTCGTCGCAGAATCGCATGTCGGCGATCACACCCCCGTGGTGAAGATCGGCCTGCGCTATGGCTTTATCCTGTTCATCATGTCCGAGGTTATGTTCTTCTCGGCTTGGTTCTGGAGCTTCTTTAAGCACGCGATGTACCCGATGGGCGAAAACAGCCCGCGTGTCGATGGCATCTGGCCCCCCGCCGGCATCGAGACATTTGACCCGTGGCATCTGCCGCTGATCAACACGCTGATCCTGCTGTGCTCGGGCGCTGCGGCCACTTGGGCGCACCACGCAATCGCACACGAGAACAACCGCAAGGACATGATCAACGGTCTGGCTCTTGCTGTGGCTCTGGGTCTGATTTTCACCGTGTTCCAGGTTTATGAATACAGCCATGCGGCCTTTGGCTTCTCGGGCAACATTTATGGCGCGAACTTCTTCATGGCGACGGGGTTCCATGGTTTCCACGTTGTTGTCGGCACCATCTTCCTGTTCATCTGCATGGTGCGCGGGCTGAAGGGGCACTTTACCCCCGAAAGCCACGTCGGCTTCGAGGCAGCCGCCTGGTACTGGCACTTTGTGGACGTTGTGTGGCTGTTCCTGTTCGCCGCAGTGTACATCTGGGGTGGCTAACGCCGGTTTCCGGTTGAAAAACCGGGCATAAACAGCAAAAAGCAAAGCGCACGGGGTGATCCTCGTGCGCTTTGTTCTTGCAAGGGACCCGCCAGATGCGTCGCATCCTGCCTCCGTTGATATTCGGCCTGATTGGCGCCGCGATACTGGTATCGCTGGGCGTTTGGCAATTGCGTCGGCTGGAGTGGAAAGAGACCGTTCTGGCCGAGATCGACGCCCGCATTCACGCGGCCCCCGTGGCGCTGCCTGCGCAGCCGGACCCCGAGGTGGATCGCTTTCTGCCGGTGCGCGTGACGGGTGACATTCTTGCCCCGTCGATCCGCGTCCTTGTTAGTCAGAAATCCGAAGGTGCCGGCTATCGCCTGATTAACGCCATGCAACTGGACGGGCGCGTGATTCTTGTGGACCGTGGCTTTGTCCGGCTGGATGCGACGCCAAAGCTGCCTCCGTTCGACAAGGCGACAGTCACAGGCAATCTGCATTGGCCGCAAGAGCGCGACAGCTTTACCCCTGAAAATGACCGCGCCGCCAATATTTGGTTCGCGCGCGAGGTGGACGTGTTGGCGCAGGCCCTGGGTACGGACCCGGTGCTGCTGATTGCGCGCGAGACCTCGTTTGATGACAGCCCTGTAACCCCGCTGCCCGTGGGACCCGAGGGCATCCCGAATGACCATTTTGGATATGCCGTGCAATGGTTCGGTCTGGCCGCCGTGTGGACGGCGATGCTAGGCCTGTTCCTGTGGCGCCAGAGGAAACCCGCGAAAGGGAAAGAACTGTGAAATATATTTCGACCCGGGGGCAGGCCCCTGCTTTGACCTTCGAAGAGGCGATGCTGACCGGATTGGCCCGTGATGGTGGCCTTTATGTCCCGGAAACGATCCCGACGCTGACCAAGGACGAAATTGCAGACCTCTCTGGCCAGTCCTACGAGGAGTGCGCCTTTCGCATCATGCGTCCCTTTATCGGCGATACGTTCACGGACGCTGCATTCAAAGAGATCATCGCCAAGGCCTATGCCGGGTTCGGTCATACCGCCCGCGCACCGATGGTGCAGCTGGACAGCAACCATTTCCTGCTAGAGCTGTTCCACGGCCCGACCCTGGCGTTCAAAGATTTCGCGATGCAGCTGATCGGCCAGTTGTTCCAGGCCGCGCTGAAACGGAATGGCAGCCGCGTGACCATTGTGGGCGCGACTTCGGGGGACACTGGTTCCGCCGCGATCGAGGCCTTTAAGGGCCTGGATGCTGTGGATGTGTTCATCATGTACCCGCATGGCCGCGTGTCCGAGGTCCAGCGCCGTCAGATGACCACGCCGGACGAATCCAACGTGCATGCGCTGGCGCTGGACGGGCATTTTGACGATTGCCAGGCCCGCGTTAAGGACATGTTCAACGATTTCGATTTCCGCGACGGGGTCAAACTGGCGGGTGTGAACTCGATCAACTGGGCGCGGGTGCTGGCGCAGGTTGTCTATTATTTCTATTCGGCCGTGGCGCTCGGCGCGCCTCAGCGCAAGATCAGCTTTACTGTGCCGACGGGCAACTTCGGGGACATTTTCGCGGGCTACATCGCGAAACGTATGGGCCTGCCGATTGACCGCCTGATTGTTGCGACGAACCAAAACGACATCCTGCACCGGTGCCTGACCACCGGCGAATACCGTCCCGATGGTGTGATCCCCTCGATCAGCCCGTCGATGGATATTCAGGTGTCCTCGAATTTCGAACGCGCGCTGTTTTATGCCTATGGTCAGGACGGCGCCGCCGTCAGCCAACTGATGGACGAGCTGAAAAACGGCGGCTTCACGGTCAGCCAAGGTGCCTTGCAGGCGCTACAAGAGCTGTTCGATTCAGGCAATTGCTCTGAGGATGAAACCAGCGCCACCATCACCGACATGTACGCCACCACGGGCGAGCTGATGTGCCCCCACACCGCCGTTGCGGTGAAGGTCGCAAATGAGCAGCGCAAGACCGATGTGCCGATGATCACCCTGTCCACAGCCCACCCAGCCAAGTTCCCCGATGCAGTCGAGGCAGCAACTGGTGAACGTCCGGGCTTGCCAGCGCGTATGGGCGACCTGTATGAGCGTTCGGAACGGGTGACTCAGATTGGCAACGATTTGGGCGCCATTGAATCCCTGATCCGCGAGCGTATCCAGAATTGACGGTCCAACTGCACACTCTGTCTAACGGCTTTCGCATTGTCACCGAACATATGCCCAGCCTTCAATCCGCCGCGATTGGCCTCTGGGTCTTGGCGGGGGGGCGCCACGAAAGGGTCGAGCAAAATGGCATCGCTCATTTTCTGGAGCACATGGCCTTTAAGGGCACCAAGCGGCGCAGCGCGTTGCAGATCGCCGAAGAAATCGAGGATGTCGGCGGTTACATGAACGCCTATACCTCGCGCGAGGTGACGGCCTATTACGCCCGGGTGCTAGAGGCCGACGTGCCGCTGGCGCTGGATGTGATTGCGGATATCGTGCTGAACCCCGTTTTCGATGAACGCGAAATCGAAACGGAACGCGGCGTGATCTTGCAGGAAATCGGGCAGTCCATGGATACGCCTGACGATATTATTTTCGACTGGCTCCAGGAAAAGGCCTATCCCGATCAGCCTCTGGGCCGGACCATTCTGGGCCCGGCCGAGCGGGTGCGCTCTTTCACGCGCGATGATCTGGCCGGTTTCGTGGCTGAACAATACGGGCCGGGTCAGATGATCCTGTCTGCTGCTGGTGCCGTGGATCACGACGCGCTGGTCCGCGAGGCCGAGGCGCTGTTCGGCCATCTGTCGCCGGTGATTTCCGCCCCCCCCGCCAAAGCACTTTTCCACGGCGGCGAGACCCGAAATGTTAAAACGCTGGAGCAGGCGCATTTCGCGTTGGGCTTTGAAAGCCCCGATTACGGCGATCCGGCGATTCACGCGGCTCAGATCTATGCGAATGCGTTGGGCGGCGGCATGTCCAGCCGCCTGTTCCAGGAAATTCGTGAAAAACGCGGGCTGTGTTACACGATTTTCTCGCAGGCGGGTGCCTATTCCGACACTGGTATGATGACAGTCTATGCCGGCACGTCGGATGAACAACTGGCTGAACTGGCCGTGGTCACGCTGGACGAGATGAAGCGCGCCGCAGATGACATGAACGACGAAGAAATCGCCCGCGCCCGCGCCCAAATGAAGGCCGGGCTGTTGATGGGGTTGGAAAGCCCCTCGAACAGGGCAGAACGTCTGGCGCGCATGATCCAGATTTGGGGCCGTGTGCCGGATCTGGAAGAGGTGGTCGCCAAAATCGACGCGGTTACCACGCAGGACGTCAAGGATTTTGCCGAAGTCATGGCCATTCAGGCCCCCGCGGCGCTGGCTCTTTATGGGCCGGTCGATGGTGCCCCCACACTGGAGGCATTGCAGGAAAGGCGCGCCGCCTGATGTTACTGGCCAAGCGGAAGGTTCGCATCGAGACCGAGCGCCTGACGCTGCGCCCGCCCCAACATTCGGACTATCGGGATTGGACCGCGCTGCGACTGGAAAGCCGCGCGTTCCTGCAACCGTGGGAACCCACCTGGGCTACGGATCACCTGGCGCGCAAGGCCTTTACCAATCGCGTCTACTGGGCGCAGCGCTCGATTTCGAACGGGTCTGCCCTGCCGGTTTTTCTGATCCGGCGTCAGGATCAGGCGCTGTTGGGCGCCATCACCTTGGATAACATCCGCCGTGGTCCCGCTCAGGCCGGGACGCTGGGCTATTGGGTCGGCGTGCCGTTTGCGCGTCAGGGCTATATGCAAGAGGCGATCAGCGCGCTGGTCCACCATGCCTTTCACAAACTGGACCTGAGCCGGGTCGAGGCCGCCTGCCTGCCCGAAAACGTCGCCTCGCGCGGGGTTCTGGAAAAATCCGGGTTCAAATACGAAGGCGTTGCACAATCCTACCTGCAAATCGACGGCCGCTGGCGCACGCATGTTCTGTATGCCAGCCTGCGGATGGATCGTCGCGGCCGAACAGAGGCCGGTCAGGCCTGACAGGGCTGGACGGCGCGCCCGGGCGTGGTAATGATCAGGGTATGAGCCTGATTGATGCATCCCCGGATTTTATTGAATCCCTGAAAAAAACGTTGCCTGAAAAGGCGTTGCGCGAAGTTTCCCCACGATATTTAGAGGAACCCCGCGGTACTTGGCACGGACAGGCCGCCGCAATCGTGGCCCCCGAAACGACCGAGCAGGTCGCTCAGGTTCTGCGCATGGCCAATGCCGCGCGAGTGGGCGTCGTGCCATATGGTGGCGGCACCGGGCTGGTCGGCGGACAGGTCATGCCGGACGGCAAGCTACCGATTCTGCTGTCATTGGAGCGGATGACACAGATTTTGGGGCTCTATCCGCAGGAAAATATCCTGATTGCCCAGGCTGGCGCGATCTTGCAGGATATCCATTCGGCCGCGGAACAGGCCAACCGGCTGTTTCCGCTGTCTATCGCCGCCAAAGGCTCGGCGCAGATCGGCGGGAACCTGTCCACGAATGCCGGCGGTGTGAACGTCCTGCGCTACGGCAATACGCGCGATCTGTGTCTGGGGCTGGAGGTCGTGCTGCCCGACGGGCGGATTCTGAATAATCTCAGTCGCTTGCGCAAGGATAACACTGGCTATGATCTGCGTGATCTGTTCATCGGCGCCGAGGGCACCTTGGGCGTGATCACTGCGGCGTCGCTGAAGCTCAGCCCGCGTCCCGCAGGCGAGGGCACGGCGTTGATGGTGGTCCAAGATCCCACTGCCGCGCTGGATCTGCTGGCCTTGGCGCGTGACCACATGGGCGAAGGGGTCTCGGCCTTTGAATTGATCCACCGCACCGGGCTGGAGTTTCTGGCGGAACATTTACCCGACATCCGGTTGCCGTTTTCTGATTTGCCGGAATGGTTTGTTCTGATTGATGTGGGGCTGGCGCGGGGGCTGCACCCGACCGACGCGCTAGAGACGCTGTTCTCTGATGCGTTCGATCGGGGGTTGGTAGACGATGGCATGATTGCCCAATCCGAGGCCCAACGCACCGCGTTCTGGGAGGTCCGAGAGCAAATCCCCGAGGCCAACCGACGCGTTGGGTCCATCTGTTCGCATGATATCTCGGTGCCGTTGGGGGCTATTCCCGAATTCATCGCGCGCGGGACTGAAATGCTGTCGCGAATGGGCGATTTCCGCATCAATTGCTTTGGTCATTTGGGCGACGGGAACCTGCACTACAATGTCTTTCCGATCCCAGGTAAGAGCAGAAAAGACTATGCTGATCAGAAGGTTGGCATTTCTCGTGCGGTGCATGACCTGGTGCACGAGTTGGGCGGCTCCTTCAGTGCAGAGCATGGGGTCGGCCGTCTGAAATCCGGTGATCTTGAACACTATGGCGACCCGGTGAAACTGGATCTGATGCGCATGCTGAAGGCCGGATTCGATCCCAACGGGATCATGAATCCGGGCGCTGTGCTGCGGGCGAGTGACTAAGCCCGCACCCCGTCCCGTTATAAGCCTTCAAAGGTACACAGGGCGTGCACCTCCATACCCATCTCATGCAGCCGTTTGCGCCCGCCCAGATCGGGTAGATCAACCACAAAGGCGCAGCCGACGATTTGGCCGCCCAGACGCTCGACCAGCTTGATGCCGGCTTCGGCGGTGCCGCCCGTGGCCAGCAGGTCATCGACAACCAGAACAGTTTCCCCCGGCTCAATGGCGTCGTCATGGATCTCGACGATCGCTTCGCCGTATTCCAGTTTATACTCTTCGGAAATCGTGGTGTGAGGCAGCTTGCCCTTTTTACGGATCGGGACAAATCCCGTGCCCAGTTGGTGAGCGACAGCGCCGCCTAAAATAAAGCCGCGTGCCTCCAGTCCTACCACCTTGTCGATGCGCTGGCCGGCATAGGGGTGCAACAGCTGATCTACGCACATCCGAAACCCGCGCGGGTCGGCAAATAGCGTGGTAACATCGCGAAACATGATGCCCTCGTGCGGGAAATCAACGATGGTGCGGATATAGTCGCGGACGGATTTCTGCGGTGTCATGGCGGCCTCTTTACTGTGATCCGGGCACAGGTTTGGCCGATGGTGCGCACAGGGGCAAGGGCAGAACGGAAAAACCGCCCCCGAGGGGGCGGCTTTTCAGGTCTTCCTTAGCGATCGTTCGAAAAGAACCGATAAAACCGCGAGGAAATCCAAGGGACATGGGGCTTGCGCCAATCCATCCGGTCCCGGACGAGCATTGATTTTGCTGCCTGTAGTGTCATTTTCTCTTCCCTTTTTCTTGCCGATGCCGCAAAAGGTTTGTGCAGCAATTGGATATATAATGTATATACAATTGATGTGCATAATGTCAAGCCAAAATGGGGACGGCTGATTTGGGCAAGAAAGATCCGAAGAAATCGGTCAAGAAAGACAGCCAGCTGGTGCTGCGGCTGGACAAGGAAGAGCGTGATGCCTTTGTTGAAATGTGCAAGGATATGGATACCAGCGCTGCACGCGAAATCCGCGGGTTCATCCGGTCCTTCATGAAGCAAAACCGCGAGGGCTGAATGTTCAGACCTGACCAGAGCAAATGCCGCGCCGGATATGCGCGGCATTTTTGTTTTTGGCGGATCGCAGCCTAGCCCAGAACCCGGCCCGCGACGGCGTCCAGTTTCGCCAGCATTGCGGGGTCTCGTTTGTCGGGCGCCGTCAGGATCGCGTATTCCAGCGCCTTGTCGCAGCCATGCGGGCAATCAGAGCGCTCGGCGCCCAGCAGGGCAGGGAGGCGCGCCACCAATGCGCGGCCCTTGTCGGCATTGCCCATCAACGTGGCGATAATCTGGGAAATATCGACCTCGCCATGATCAGGGTGCCAGCTGTCATAGTCGGTGATCATCGCGACCGACGCATAGCACAGCTCGGCTTCTCGGGCGAGTTTGGCCTCGGGCATGTTGGTCATGCCGATCACGTCGCAGTTCCAGCTTTCGCGGTACATTTTCGATTCCGCCAGCGTGGAGAACTGCGGGCCTTCCATCGCCAGATAGGTGCCGCCCTTGTGGACGGTGATCCCTGCATCTTGGGCGGCGGTATGACAGGCATCAGACAGGCGCGGGCAGGTCGGGTGGGCCACCGACACATGCGCCACGCAGCCTGTCCCGAAGAAGGATTTCTCGCGCGCAAAGGTCCTGTCGATGAATTGATCGACGATGACAAAATCCCCCGGCGCCATTTCCTCGCGGAAGGATCCACAGGCGGATACGGCGACAACATCCGTCACGCCCAGCCGTTTCAGCGCGTCGATATTGGCCCGGTATGGCACGGTCGAGGGCGAGTGCACGTGCCCACGTCCATGACGCGGCAGGAAACACATTTTTACGCCGTCCAGCGTACCCGTCAAAATCTGATCTGACGGCGCGCCCCAAGGCGTCTCTACCGTCACCCATTCCGCACCTTCCAGCCCGTCAATCTCGTAAATGCCTGATCCGCCGATCACACCAATCGTGGTTTGCATGGTCATCCCTGATCCCTGTTAAGTCGTTGCGGCCTATGGTTGCGCAGCCCCGCGCGGGGCGCAAGCGCCTTAGCGTTTGTCGTCGGGGCGCGACAAAGAAAACAGATCGGTGACTGTTGCGTAATCACGATACCCCAGGCGCGACAGCGGATTGAACGTGGTTACGTCGAACATGCCGTCCGTCATGCAGGCGTCGCTCATATAGATGCCTGTGACCTCGCCCAGAACCATCTGGTTGGTTTCGCCTTCCAGCCTGACAATCTGGGTCAGTTTGCATTCCAGAACGGCGGGCGCGGCGGCCACATAGGGGCAATCAATCGTGCGGCACTGGGCTTTTTCCAGGTCGGCATGCAGGAATTCGTCCTGATCAGCAGGCAGTGATTGCGAACTGGCATTCATCGCATCGCGCAGCGCATAGGATACGATGTTCAGCGCGAACACGCCCGTATCGCGGATATTGGCGACGGTGTCCTTGGCGTCGGTCTGGTCGGGTTTCACCCCGGTCGAGGCAAACATCACCTGAGGCGGCGTATAGGCGACGGCGTTGAAAAACGAATAGGGCGCCAGATTGTCCACCCCATTCGCCCCACGCGTCGAGACCCAGCCAATCGGCCGGGGCGTCACGATTGCATTAAACGGATTGTGCGGCAGGCCGTGGCCGTCCTTCGGTTCGTAAAACATCTGCCCGTATCCTCTTGCGCGTCTTTTGTGTTTGCGGTTTGTCTCAGACCTAGCGCCGTGTTAGTGGCGTTTCCACTGAAATTTCAATGTTGAAAGAGTTCAAAGCCCGCCAATGCTAACCCTGACCGAGGAAACGCCCGAAGATTGGTGGGAAGTCGAAGCTCTGTATGACCTTTGCTTTGCACCGGGGCGGACGGCGTTGTCGTCCTACAGGCTGCGCGAGGACGTGCCGCCGGTGCCGGGTTTGTCGGTCATTGCGCGGGACGGGGGCGGCATCCTGGGCGGGGCCATTCGCTATTGGCCCGTGCTGGTTGGTGGGCAGCATGCTTTGCTGTTGGGGCCCGTGGCCGTGCACCCCACCCGCCAAGGCGAGGGGCTGGGCGCCATGTTGATCCAGGACAGCCTGGACCGCGCCCGACGTCTGGGCTGGGAGCGGGTGATGTTGGTTGGCGATGCGCCCTATTACCGGCGCTTTGGGTTTTTACCGCTCAAGGACGTTCGGATGCCCCCGCCGACGAACCCAGACCGCGTGCTGGGGCATGATCTGCACCCCGGCGCCTGGGCGGGCGTCAGCGGCGATGTGACAAAGGTCACGGGTTGAAACCGGGCTTTGGGCTGCCAATCTAGAAAGGTATCCCAGCAGGAGCCATCAAATGACCGACAGCACCGATCTGATTGATATCGAAGCCGAGCTGGATACGCTCGCGCAGCGTCACCGGGATGCGGGCGGTGTCGGTATTCAGGTGCTCAACCTGATTGGCGGCAAGGCCGAGAGCCTGCTGGATCGCCTGCCAGCTGGGGTGCGCAGCCAGTTGGACGACGGCACAGAAAAGGCCCTGCAAATTGCGATGAAGGCCGCGCATGGCTCGCGTGGGGTCGTTGGTGATCAGCCTGCCTGGCTGAATACCGCAGCCGCCACCGCGATGGGGGCTGCGGGTGGATTTGGCGGCCTGCCGTCGGCCCTGGCCGAGTTACCTGTGACGACCACCGTGCTTTTGCGCGCGATCCAGGGCGTCGCGGTCGAGCATGGGTTCGATCCGGCCTCGGAGAGCGTGCAGTTCGACTGTATCCGAGTGCTGGCCGCTGCGGGGCCCCTGTCCGACGATGACGGCGCTGACATGGCCTTTTTCGCGACACGGGTGACATTGCAAGGAAAGACGCTGCAAGGCCTGATTGCCAAGGTCGCGCCCCGGCTGGCCACGGTGCTGGGGCAGAAACTGGCGGCACAAACCGTTCCTGTATTGGGGGCCGTGGCGGGGGCGGCGACGAATTACGCCTACACCAGCTATTACCAGCAAATCGCCCATGTTCATTTCGGGCTCAGGAAACTGGCCATCGAGGCGGATCGCCCCGAGTCAGACCTGCGCGAGGATCTTCAGGCCCGCCTGCGCCTGCCAAAGACGCACCAGTCCTAACCCAGGCCTATGTTCAGGTGGATTTGCGCAGATATTCCATGACCGCAGGGCGCACTGATTGTTCGCCGCTGACATAGGCTTCGTTGATGACCTGGCGCAGCTCGTCCAAGTTCAGGCGTCGCAGCATATGTTTCACGGGTCCGATCGACGCGGGTCTCATTGACAGCATTTTGAACCCGATCGCCGCAAAACAAGCGGCCTCGACCGGCCGACCGGCATCCTCGCCGCAAAAGCTGAGCGAGGTGTTCGAGGCATCGCAGCGCTTCACGATCTCTTCCAAGAAGGTCAGGAAACTGACGTTAAGCGTATCATACCGGCGGCGGACGCGTTCGTTTTCCCGGTCGGCGGCAAAGAAAAATTGCTTCAGGTCGTTCCCGCCAATCGAAAGGAAATCAACCTCTTGATAGAACCGATCCGGCGCAAAGGCTAACGACGGGGTTTCAAGCATCGCGCCGATTTCCACCTTCTTGGGCAGCAGATGGCCCAGGATGCGCTCGCGTTCCATGGCCTTGTCCATCGCGGATTTGGCGGCTTTGTACTCTTCGTATTGCGCGACGAACGGGAACATGATCGTCAGTTCGCGTCCTTGCGCCGCGCGGATCAGCGCCTGAAGCTGCATCCGCAGCACGCCCGGCTTATCCAGCCCGACGCGAATGGCGCGCCAGCCAAGGGCCGGGTTCGGCTCGTCCTGGGGCTTCATATAGGGCAGCACTTTGTCCGACCCGATGTCCAGCGTGCGGAACACGACCCGTTTGCCATTGGCCGCGTCCAGAACCCGCGCATAGAGCGCAGACAGTTCAGATCGACGAGGCATCTGGTTGCGCACCAGGAATTGCAGCTCGGTGCGGAATAGGCCCACGCCTTCGGCCCCGGATCCGTCCAGGCTGGGCAGGTCGGCCATCAGGCCCGCGTTCATATGCAGGTCAATCGTTTTGCCGCACAGGGTTGTTGCGGGTTCCTGCCGGATCGAGGCATAGCGTTCCTGTGCCTTGGCCTGCATTGCGATCTTATCCCGAAAGGCCGCGACCACGGTATCGTCGGGGCGCAGATGGACCACGCCCTGTTCGCCGTCCACCATGATGTGATCGCCATTCAGGGCCTCGGTGGTGATGCGTCCCGTATGGATGACCAGAGGTATCGCCAGTGCCCGCGCAACAATCGCCGCATGTGACCCGACCGAGCCTTCCTCCAGCACAATTCCCTTCAGCGACCGCCCGTAGTCCAACAGTTCGGCTGGACCGATGTTGCGGGCGATCAGGATCGGGTCGCTGGGCATGTCCGCGCCGGTTTCGGTTCCTTGTCCGGTCAGAATGCGCAGCAGGCGGTTGGACAGGTCATCCAGATCATGCAGCCTGTCACGCAGATAGGCATCCGTGACTTGGCTCAGGCGGGCGCGTGCGGTGGATTGTTCCTTTTCCACGGCGGCCTCGGCTGACAACCCGCGCGAGATGTCCTCTTCCATCCGGCGCATCCAGCCTTTGGAGTTGGCAAACATCCGGTAAGCTTCGAGCACCTGAACCTGCTCGGCATCCCCCCCCGAGGCACCGGCCAGCAATTGGTCCACGCTGACGCGCAGCGCATCCACGGCTTCGCGCAGGCGGGTAAGTTCCTTATGAGGGTCCTCGGCAATCGGATTGGTCACGACAACGCGCGGTTCGTGCAGCCAGACATGGCCCTCGGCCGCGCCTTCTTGTGCCGAGGTGCCACGCATCAGGACCGGCTGTTTGTGCCGCGCTGTCATGGCGGCGCCGTCGCCGGTAAAGGCGCCCAGCTCCGTCATTTCGGCCAGGACCATGGCCACCACTTCCAGCGCATACAGCTCATCCGCTGAAAATTCGCGGGCCTGTTTCGATTGGACGACCAGAACGCCCAGCTTTTCGCCCAGGCGCTGGATTGGGATACCCAGGAAGGACGAATAAATCTCTTCGCCGGTTTCCGGCATGTACCGGAATCCCTTGGCCGA